>Ga0187809_10000010_pt1 | contig 280632 bp, 260 predicted proteins | sample NC_wetland_sal_i_8_FD_132415 | JGI IMG/M metagenome (GOLD analysis project Ga0187809, IMG submission 132415) | Wetland sediment microbial communities from Neuse River Estuary, North Carolina, USA - ASW_4 | ecosystem: Environmental > Aquatic > Freshwater > Wetlands > Sediment | place: USA... | reverse complement strand
TCAACGAGGCCGACAAGGCGAACGGCGGCGTGAAGTCCCCGCTCATCAAGCGCTGACCCACCCCTGCCGCCCCCCGCCCCCCCCGGCCCCCCCGACCCCCCTGCACGAAGTTCTGCTAGCAGAGGTTCGTGCCGGAGGGGGGTGTTGCAACCCGGTCCGGCGGCAGCAACCTGCGCGTCGAGGCCCCCGACGGCCCCCCGGACCCACCACAAGGCCCCCATTCCGGGTATGCCGCCTCAGAGCCCGGACTCGCGCAGCTCCCGGCTCATCGACAGGGCAGCGGTCCGAACGGCAGGGCCGAGCCGCGAGGGGTCGATCCGCCCGGTCGGTCCGGTCACCGACAGCCCGGCCCTGATCCGCCGGTCGTGACCGAAGACCGGGGCCGCCACGCACGAGATCCCGAGGTGGGACTCCTCGCGGTCATAGGCCAGCCCCTCGGTCCGGACCTCCTGCAGCTCGCGCAGCAACGTGCCCGGGGTCGAGATGGTCCGCGGGGTGAGGCGGGGCAGCCCGGCGTCGACCCTGGCCTTGACGACCGCCGTGGGGGAGTACGCGAGGATCGCCTTGCCCACCCCGGTCGCGTGCGCGGGGAGCCGGCCCCCGGTCCGTGAGGCGATCGGCTTGCCCGCCGAACCGAGGATCTCGACATAGACGACGTCGACCCCGTCGAGGACGGCGAGGTGGATCCGCTGATGGGTCGCCTCCCAGAGGTCCTCCATGATCGGCAGCGCGGCGTCGGAGAGGCTGCGGTGCTGCGGCACGAGCTCGCCCAGCTCGAAGAGCCGCAGGCCGAGCCGGTAGCGCCCGTCGTCGTCGCGCTCGAGCACCCGCTCCTGGGTCATCTCGGTGAGCAGCCGGTGCACCGTCGACTTCGGCAGCGCCGACCGGCGGCAGATCTCGGCCAGGGTGAGCAGCGGGCTCGCCTCGTCGAAGGCCCGCAGGACCGACAGCGCGCGCCCGAGGACGCTCGTCGCATCGTTCCGCTCAGTGGAACGCATGCCTTGATTGAACGGCATACCCCCGGGCACTGTCACCCCTATCCCGCAGCGCGTCCGCGGGCTCCCACAGGTCAGGGGATGGTCAATGTCGATCGTCGAGCACGAGCACGCCTGGTGCGCCTCCACTCCCAAGCGCTTCTCCGTGGCCGAGCTGCCGGGCAGCGGCTCGAGCCTGAAGTCGGTCGGAACGGCCCTCGACGTCCTCGAGTGCTTCGCCACCGACGGTGAGCTCGGTGTCTCCGACGTCGCCCGCCGGCTGGGCGTCGCCAAGAGCACCGCGCACCGCCTCCTGCAGACGCTGCTCTCCCGCGGCTTCATCGAGCAGGACCACGTCTCCGGCACCTACCGGCTCGGCATCCACCTCTACGACCTCGGCCAGCTGGCCCAGGCCCGCAACGAGGTGCGGCACGTCGCGATGCCCACGCTGCGGCACATCGCCCGGGCGACCGGTCACACCGTCAACTTCGCCGTCCCGGACGGCGCCGACGTCGTCTTCGTCGAGCGGCTCGAGAACGTCGCCGGCGTCCACATCCTCGGCCACGTCGGCCGCCGCTGGCCCTCGCACTGCACGAGCACCGGCAAGGTCATCGCGGCCTTCAACCCCGAGGCCTACCACGCCCGGGTCGAGGCGGGCTTCCCGCCGCGGGTCAGCCGCACGGTGCGCACCGAGGCGGACTGGCAGCGCGCCATCGCCCAGGCCCGCAAGGACGGGTATGCCGTCTCGACGAGCGAGTCGGTCGACGGCGCCTCCTCCGTCGCGGTGCCCATCCTCATGCGCCGCGTCGCGGTGGCGGCGGTCTCGGTCTTCGGCCCGACCGAGGAGATCGCCCCGAACATCGACCGCCTCGTGCCCCTCCTCATGGCCGCGGGGAACCGGATCGGCAAGTCGCTCACCGCGTGAGCGGGGGCTCGTTCCCGGTAGCGGAACATCCGGGGCAGCCGGACCGGGGACGGTCGTAGCGTGCAGGATGCCCGCCGGTCGGCGGCATACGTCTGAAGGGAGCAACCGTGGACCCGCTGTCCCGGTCCAAGGCCGCCGCGCGGCTGCTGGCGGCCTACGAGTCACGCCGCCCGATCGCGCCGCTGACCTCGACCTACGAGGGGATGACCCTCGAGGACGCCTACGCGATCCAGCTCCTCCAGATGCACGAGCTCACCTCGGCCGGGCGGACCGTCAAGGGCCACAAGGTCGGCCTGACGAGCGCGGCCATGCAGCGGCTGCTCGGCGTCGACCAGCCCGACTACGGCCACCTGCTCGACGACTTCTTCTACCTCGAGCACCTGCCGATCCCCCTCGACCGCTTCATCCAGCCGCGGGTCGAGCCCGAGGTGGCCTTCGTGCTCAAGCGCCCGCTCAAGGGTCCGGGCGTCACCGTGCACGAGGCGCTCGCGGCGGTCGACTTCGTCCTCCCCGCGCTCGAGATCGTCGACAGCCGGATCAAGGACTGGAAGATCGGGCTCTTCGACACGATCGCCGACAACGCCTCGTCCGGTGCCCTCGTCCTCGGCTCGACTCCCACCGACGTCGGCGCCGTCGACCTGCGGCTGGCGGGCGCGACCTTCCACCGCAACGGCGAGATCGTCGGGACGGGTGCCGGCGGCGCCGTCCTCGGCTCCCCCCTCAACTCCCTCGTCTGGCTCGCCAACACGGTCGGCGCGAGGGGCATCACGCTCGAGGCCGGCCACGTCGTCCTGCCCGGCGCGCTGTGCGCCATGGCCCCCGTCGCGGCCGGCGACACCTTCACGGCGACCTTCGCCGGTCTCGGCAGCGTCACCGCTCGATTCGTCAAGGAGTGAACCCACGATGAGCACCCCACCCCGCACCAAGGCCCTCGCGGCCATCGTCGGACCCGGGAACATCGGCACCGACCTGATGTTCAAGCTCATCCGGCGCAGCGACATCATCGAGCCGCGCTACATGATCGGCGTCGACCCGGAGTCCGACGGGCTGCGCCGGGCCCGGACGCTCGGCCTCGAGGCCTCGCACGAGGGTGTCGACTGGCTCCTCAAGCAGGACGTCCTGCCGGACATCGTCTTCGAGGCGACCTCGGCGAAGGCCCACGAGGCCAACGCCCCCAAGTACGCCGAGGCCGGCATCCTCGCGGTCGACCTGACGCCGGCGGCGGTGGGCCCCTACCTCGCCCCGGCGGTCAACCTCGAGTTCAACCTCGACGCCCCGAACGTCAACATGATCACCTGCGGCGGCCAGGCGACCGTCCCGATGGTCCACGCCGTCGCGAACGTCGTCCCGGTGACGTATGCCGAGATCGTCGCCTCGATCTCGAGCAAGTCCGCCGGGCCGGGCACCCGGGCCAACATCGACGAGTTCACCGAGACGACGTCCGACGCGGTCGTCAAGGTCGGCGGTGCCGACCGCGGCAAGGCGATCATCATCCTCAACCCCGTCGAGCCGCCGCTCATGATGCGCAACTCGGTGTTCTGCGCGATCCCGCCGGAGGCGGGTGAGCCGGGCCCGCTCCAGGACGCGATCCTCGAGTCGATCCACGCGATGGCCGCGACGATCCAGGAGTACGTGCCCGGCTACCACCTGCGTGCCGAACCGCAGTTCGACCACGCGCGCGACCTGTGGAAGGGCAGCGCCCGGGTCTTCATCCCGATCGAGGTCAAGGGCCGCGGCGACTACCTGCCCGACTACGCGGGCAACCTCGACATCATCACCTCGGCGGCCGCCCGGGTCGGTGACCTCATGATGGCGCACCGACTCGGTATCGCCTCGACCTGGAAGTCCTCGTCCGACCTCGGGGAGACCCCCGACCCCGTCGTCGAGGGTGCCGCTGAGAAGGCAGGAGTCTGAGCCATGGGTGACATGACCATCCGCCCGGAGGACGCGCCGGTCGTCACGGCCCCGCCGAGCGAGGCCGAGGTCCTCGCCAACACCCCCAGCGGGGGCGGCGAGCGCGACCTGCGGATCACCGACTCGACGCTGCGCGACGGCTCGCACGCGATGCAGCACCAGTACACCGAGGAGCAGGTCCGCGGTGTGGTCCACGCCCTCGACAAGGCCGGCGTGCAGGTCATCGAGGTCAGCCACGGTGACGGCCTCGGCGGGTCGAGCTTCAACTACGGCTTCAGCCTCGTCGACGAGCTCCAGCTCATCAGGGCGGCGGTCGACGAGGCCACCCAGGCCAAGATCGCCATCCTCATGCTCCCGGGGCTCGGCACGGTGCACGACCTGCGCCAGGCCCGGGAGGCCGGCGCGTCGGTGGCCCGGATCGCGACCCACTGCACCGAGGCCGACGTCTCGATCCAGCACTTCGGCGAGGCCCGCTCGCTCGGCATGGAGACGGTCGGGTTCCTCATGCTCAGCCACAAGGCCTCGCCCGCGATGCTCGCCTCCCAGGCGCGGATCATGGTCGACGCCGGCGCCCAGTGCGTCTATGTCGTCGACTCGGCCGGCGCGCTCGTGCTGTCCGACGCGCAGGCCCGGATCGAGGCGGTCATCGCCGAGATCGGCCACCAGGCGCAGGTCGGCTTCCACGGGCACCAGAACCTCAGCCTCGGTGTCGCCAACTCCGTCCTGGCCTACCAGGCGGGCGCGCGCCAGATCGACGGCGCCCTGTGCGCCCTCGGCGCCGGTGCCGGCAACCCCCCGACCGAGGTGCTCGCCGCGACCTTCGAGCGGCTCGACATCAAGACCGGCATCGACCTCGGCGAGGTCCTCTCGGCCGCCGAGGACGTCGTGCGTCCCTTCATCCCGCGGCTGCCGTGGATGGACCGCGCCTCCATCACCCAGGGGTATGCCGGGGTCTACTCCTCCTTCCTCCTCCACGCCGAGCGCGCCGCGGCCCGCTACAACGTGCCCGCCCACGAGATCCTCGAACGGGTCGGCAAGGCCGGCTACGTCGGTGGCCAGGAGGACATGATCATCGACATCGCCCTCCAGCTCGCCGAGGAGCGCGCGCAGGAGCTCGCCCTCGGCGACCTGGCCGGGATCGGCGTGCGCTGATGGCCGCGACGACGAAGGGCTCGGCGCGCCGCGCGCCCCGGGGCGGCTGGGACATCGAGTCCGTCGCCCGCGAGCTGCTCGCCTGCGAGGACGAGCGCCGCGAGCGCGAGCCGTTCACCGACGAGTGGCCCGAGCTCGACCTGGCCACGGGCTACGCGATCCAGGACCTCACCCTCCAGATGCGCCTGGACCGGGGCGAGACCCTCATCGGGGTCAAGCTCGGCTTGACCAGCCGGGCCAAGCAGCAGCGGATGGGCGTCCACTTCCCGTTCGTCGCGTGGCTGACCGACGCGATGATCCTCCCGACCGGGGACCCGATCCCGCAGGGCCGGCTCATCCACCCGCGGGTCGAGCCCGAGATCGTCTTCGTCATGGGTGAGCGGCTCGCCGGCCCCGGCGTCACCTCGGCCCGGGCGATGAGCGCGGTCGAGGCGGTCTACGGCGGTGCCGAGGTCATCGACAGCCGCTACCGCAACTTCCGGTTCACGGCGGGCGATGTGGCCGCCGACAACGCCTCCTCCGGTGCGTTCGTCACCGGTCCGGTCGGTATGCCGCCGAGCGAGCTCGACCTCACCCTCGAGGGGGTGCTCGTCGAGGTCGACGGCGTCATCGTCGACTCGGCGACCGGTGCGGCGGTGCAGGGCCATCCCGGCGAGGCCCTGGCGCTCGCGGCGAACGACCTGGCGAGCCGCGGCCACGCCATCGAGGCGGGCTGGATCGTCCTCACCGGCGGGATGACCGACGCGGTGTTCGCCCCGCCGGGCGTCTCGGTCGCCATGCACTTCACCAACCTCGGCTCGGTCCACGTCCGCGGCGGCGCGTGATGCCGCTCGTCGAGGTGACCCTCGTCGAGGGCCGAACGCCGGAGCAGCTCCGCTCGCTGCTCTCGGCGCTCACCATGGCCGTCCACGAGTCGGTCGCCGCGCCCGTCGAGAGCATCAGGGTCGTCGTGCGTGAGGTGCCCGCCACCCACTGGGCCGCCGGTGACGTGACGATCGCCGAGCGACGCGCGGCCCAGGCGGGCGCGCCGGCGCCGCAGTCCGAGGCGCCCCCGGCGGCTCCGTAGCGCCGCACCGCAGCGGCGCGCCCACGGCATACCCCCGAACCCCCACCCCGCAGCGCGGGTGACCCCCGGCAACCACCCGAGACGAAAGGCTCAGTCCGATGAGCGAGATCTCCTTCTTCGGCCACATCATCGACAACGAGGAGGTCGAGTCGATCGACGGCAAGCGGTTCGACACGATCAACCCGTGGACCCGCGAGAAGTGGGGCGAGGTCGCCGAGGCCGGCGAGAAGGACGCCGAGCGAGCCATCATCAGCGCCCGCAAGGCCTTCGACGAGGGACCGTGGCCGCGGATGGGCCGCACCGAGCGGGCCCGGCTCATCCACCGGCTCGCCGACCTCATGGAGGAGAACGCCGACGAGCTGGCCCGGCTCGACGCCATGGACATGGGCAAGCCGATCACCCAGGCCAAGCACGACGTGGCCCGGTCGGTCTGGAACTTCCGGTTCTTCGCCGACCACCAGCGCGACCACGTCGGCGAGGTCATGCCGATGGACAGCGGGCACCACACCTACACCGAGTACGGACCCGCGGGCGTCGTCGCGGCGATCAGCCCGTGGAACTTCCCGCTCATGATGGCGACGTGGAAGATCGCCCCGGCCATCGCGTGGGGCAACACGTGCATCATCAAGCCGGCCGAGGACACCCCCGCCTCGGTCAACTACCTGGGCAAGCTCGCCGCCCAGGTCTTCCCGCCCGGGGTCCTCAACGTCCTCAACGGCTTCGGCGTCCCGGCCGGGTCGACCCTGACCGGCGACTGGCGGGTCGACCGGATCACCTTCACCGGTGAGTCCACGACGGGGCGGATCATCATGGGCGCGGCGGCGACGCACCTGGCCCCGGTCAGCCTCGAGCTCGGCGGCAAGGGCGCCAACATCGTCTTCGAGGACGCCGAGATGGACAACGCCATCTACTGGGCGGGCGAGGCGATCTTCCGCAACGCCGGCCAGGTCTGCCTCGCCGGGTCGCGGCTGTTCGTCCACGAGGACATCTACGAGGAGTTCCTCGAGCGCTTCCAGGCCCGCGCCGAGTCGATGCGGTTCGGGGACCCCCTCGACCCGGCCACCGAGTTCTCCTGCCTGGCCTCCGAGGAGCACTACCGCAAGGTCAAGTCCTACGTCGACACCGTCGAGGAGCAGGGCGGGCGGATCCTCACCGGCGGGGTCTCCGACGACGGCTCCTGGGTCGTCAAGCCGACGATCATCGTGGACCTGCCCTACGAGGCCACCCAGTACTGCCAGGAGATCTTCGGCCCCGTCGTGGTCGTCAACAAGTTCTCCAGCGAGGACGAGGTCGTCCACCTGGCCAACGACACGGCATACGGCCTCAACGCCATGCTCTTCACCGAGAACCTCTCCCGCGCCCACCGGGTGGCCTCGCGGCTCAAGGCGGGCACGGTGTGGGTGAACTGCTTCTTCATCCGTGACCTGCGCACGCCGTTCGGCGGGGTCGGCGACTCCGGGGTCGGCCGCGAGGGCGGCAACTTCTCGCGGGAGTTCTTCACCGAGCCCAAGGCCGTCGTCATGCAGATCGACCGGGGCTGACCCGGCGCGGTCGCGCTGGGCGCCACGGCACCGGTCAGAGGCGCATCCCGAGCAGCCGCCGGCCGCGCACCGCGGCGAGCGGGGACCCGTCGAGGGCTCCGCCGCCGCTGAGGTGGTCGGCCTGGGCCCGGAGCACCCCGGCGACCCGGGAGCCCCCGGTCACCCCGGGGGCCGCGACGGCCTCGGCGAGCTCCCCGAGCCACCGGTGGACGAGGGCGGCGGGGGCGCCTGCGCCGGGGCGCTCGAGGCGGCTGCTCCGGCTCGCGCCCAGGGCGATGACGAGCAGCAGGACGGGCATGAACCACAGATAGACCCGGTCCGCCGGCCCCATGGGCCGTCAGGGTAGCAACGCCCGGGGTCGCTCGCCCCCGGCGCCGGGATGCACCCGTGCGGCGGCGGGCGCACACTGGGCCGATGAGGTCGCCCATCTGCTCGGTCGTCCCGCCCTACCTCCTCGAGGCGATGTTGCGGGCCGACGACGAACGGCTCGTCGAGCACGCCCGGGCCACCCTGGCCGTCGACGTCGTCCTGCGCGAGCAGCGCGCGAGCGCGGGCGTGCGAGGGCTCTTCGTCGACGGAGCGGCCGACCTCGCACCGGAGGCACCAGGGGCCGCCGTGTCCGCCTCCCCCGGCCCCCGGCGCACCGTCTACGACGCCGAGGGCTCGACCACGCTGCCCGGCACCCGGGTGCGCGGCGAGGGCGACCCGGCCACGAGCGACGAGGCGGTGACCCAGGCCTACGACGCCCTCGGCGACACGTGGACCCTCTATGACACGGCATACGGCCGGGACTCCCTCGACGGCCACGCCCTGCCGCTGCTCGCGAGCGTCCACTACGGCACCCGCTACGACAACGCCTTCTGGGACGGCAGCCAGATGGTCTTCGGCGACGGCGACGGGGTGGTCTTCCTCGGCTTCACCCGGAGCATCGACGTCATCGGCCACGAGCTGACCCACGGGGTGACCCAGTACACCGCCGACCTCACCTACGCAGGACAGTCCGGGGCGCTCAACGAGTCGATCTCCGACGTCTTCGGCAGCCTCGTCAAGCAGCGGGCGCTCGGCCAGGCCGCGGCCGACGCCGACTGGCTCATCGGCGCCGAGCTGCTCGCCCCGGGGGTCCAGGGGGTCGCGCTGCGCTCGATGAAGGCGCCGGGCACGGCCTACGACGACCCGCGGCTCGGCGCCGACCCGCAGCCGGCGACGATGAGCGGCTACGTCACCACCTCGGCCGACAACGGCGGGGTCCACACCAACTCCGGCATCCCCAACCACGCCTTCTACCTCGTCGCGACGGCGATCGGCGGCAACGCCTGGGAGGCGCCCGGCCAGATCTGGTACGACGTCCTGACCGGCCCGGACATCACGGTCGACTGCGACTTCGCGACGTTCGCCCGGCTCACGTATGCCGCCGCGCTGGCCCGCTACGGCGCCGGCTCGGCCGAGGCCGACGCGGTCGCCGGCGCCTGGGAGCAGGTCGAGCTGCCGGTCGAGCGGGTCCCGGCGGGCGGCCCGAGCGCCCCTGAGGTCCCGAGCGCGCCGAGCGTCCCCTCCGCCCCCCCGGCTCCGACACCGTCGGGTCCGACGGTCCCGGGGCCGACGCCGCCGGGCCCGACCGTCCCGGGGCCGACGCCGCCGGCCGGTGCCCGGATCGAGGTGCGCCGCACCGGCGGGCTCGCCGGCATGGTTCTCGAGCGGACCGTCACCCTGGCCGACCTGCCGGAGCACGACACCCGGCACTGGCGCGAGCTCCTCGGCGGCGGTGAGCTCGCCGCGGCGGCGCAGGGCCCGACCCACCCCGACGCGTTCAGCTACGACGTGCGGTGCAGCGACCCCGCCATCGACCTGTCGATCCCCGAGCCCGCGCTGAGCGAGGAGGCCCGGCTGCTCTTCGAGCGCACCCTGCGACCGTGACGGCCGTCCCCGGTCGGTCGACGGCCGGACCGGTCAGCCGGCGGTGGGCCGCAGCGTCTGCAGGAGGGGGTCGACGACGGCGTGCAGCCGCGCGTCCGTGCCGGCCGTGACGGTGATGTCGACGACGGTGCCTCCCGCCGCGACGAGGATGGACCGGCCCACGAAGGGCGTCCCCCCGCTCGCGGACCCGGTGTACGCGACGACGAGGGCGCTGCCTGCGGGCGTATCGGGCCGCGTCGTGCCGGTGACGTGCATGCCGACCGCGGCGAACTGCGAGGTCACGCTCGCCTCGGTCGGCAGCTCGGTCATCGGCGAGCCGAGCACCTGGACGTTGCCGCGGAAGGACCCGGTCGCCGGGTCCATGACGAAGAGCTCGACCGTCCTGGCGATCGTCGCCATCTGGTCCTTCGTGACGTTCATCGCCGAGGTGACCTGGTCGAGCTGGGTGGGGTCGGCCGAGGCGAGCAGGGCGGCGAGGTCGTAGTCCTTCCACGCCGACGGCACGACGAACTCCACGCCCGCCTTGGCCGCGGTGACCCAGCGGGTGCCGGCCGGAGCGGGCGGGCGGGTGCTCGTGCCGGACGGGGTCGGCGAGGCCGACGGTGAGAGGGACGGCGAGGCCGAGGTGGCCGGCCCCGCGGCGCCTGTCGAGGACCCGCCACCACACCCCGCGAGCAGCAACCCGGCGGCGCAGGCGAGGGCGACCGCGGTCCCTGCACGCTTCATGGCTGCGACCCTAGCGCGGGGTCGGCGCTGCCGAGGGCAGGACCGCATCCGGGACCTAGCATGAGGTCCATGCTCACCGCCGAGACACCGGACCCGCGGACGCTGCGTCGCGGCGACTTCGACCGGGTCACCCGGGTGAGCACCCGCTGGGCCGACAACGACATGTTCGGACACCTCAACAACGCCGTGTACTACGAGCTCTTCGACTCGGCCATCAACGCCTGGATGATCGAGGGCGCCGGGGTCGACGAGTCGACCTCCCCCGAGATCGGCGTCGTCGCTGAGTCCGGATGCCGCTTCCTGCGCGAGCTGGCCTACCCCGAGCCGGTCGACGTGGCGATCCGGGTCGCCCGGCTGGGCCGGTCCTCGATCACCTACGAGCTGGGCCTGTATGCCGCGAGCGCGCAGGACATCGCGGCATACGGGCAGTGGGTCCACGTCTACGTCGGGCGTGACTCGCGGACCGCGGTCCCGATCCCGGCGCCGGTCCGCGAGGTGCTCGAGCGGGCGCTCGCCGCGCGCCCGGCCCCGGCGCTGCCGACATCGCGAGATCCACAGGCGTCGGCGGGGCACGGTGCCGTAGGTTAGGCGTTCGTGGCAGGGCGTTTCAGCATCCAGCCCCTCGGGGGCCCCGACCGGCATGACCCGTGGCTGCGCATCGGCACCGTCGACATCGGGACCTCGGCGCTCGCCGCGATCCTCTCGGCCATCGGCCTGGTCGCCTACTCGCTCGCGCCGAGCGCCCTGCTCGTCCTCGCGCTGAGCACGACCGATGTCTCGCACGGGATGATCTGGCAGCTCGTCACGTGGCCGATCCCCAACTACCCGAGCCTGTGGGCCGCCATCTCGATCGCGATGCTGTGGTACTTCGGGCTCCAGCTCGAGCGGACGGTCGGCCGCTTCCGGATGGCCTTCTTCCTCGTCGCGATGACCTTCGTCCTCGGCCTGCTCGCCGTCGGGCTGCAGGCGCTCCTCTTCGGGACCGGCACCCAGCTCTACGGCATCAGCGAGATCTCGCTCATGGTCTTCCTGACCTTCATCGCCGAGCATCCGCACGCCCGCTTCTTCTTCAACATCCCGGCCTGGGTCATCGGCCTCGTCTACGTGGGCATCTCGCTGCTCTCCTTCATCGCGGCCCGCGACGGCCTCGGACTGGCGGTCTTCGTCATCGGCCTCGTCCTCGTCGCCCTGCTGGCCAAGGCGATCGGGCTCCTCGACGAGGTCGAGTGGCTGCCCACCCTCCGGCTGGGCCGCCGCACCCGGGCGCCTCGCCCCGCGCGCTCGACGGGCTCGGGGGGTCGGCGGCCGGGTCGCAAGGCGGGCCGGACCGCGTCCGGCCCCAAGGTCGTCAAGGGGCCGTGGGGCTCCTCGACCGAGAAGGACCAGGCCGAGTTCGACGCCCTGCTCGACAAGATCAGCGCCACCGGGATGGCCTCGCTCACGCCCGCCGAGGTCCGCCGGCTGCACGCCCTGCGCGACAAGCTCCGCGGCCACTGACGGGGGCGACCGACGGCGTCGCCGGAAGGCCCACCAGGGCCGCTGGAGAGGTGGGGCGCGTGTGGGGAGTCACGAGGGCGGGGTTTTTCGCCAGGAATCGGCCCGCACGGGCCTCCAGTGACGTGATCGCGGCTCGGTGACCGCTAGAATGGAACGAACCCCGCGCCCAGAGCGTTGTGCTCCTGGGCGCGCGCCATGAGCGCCACCCGACGGCTCGGCGGCATACCGGCACCCCGCCCGCCGCGCCGACCGGAGCCTCGCTGACGAAGGAGCACCGTGGCCGAGCAGCCGCACGAGATGGACGCCGCCCCCATCGACCCCGACGGGTCGGCCACCACCACCGACCAGCCCGCCACCGCCACCCCACCGGCACCGGACACCCCCGACGACGCCGTGGCCTACGACGCCTCGGCGATCACCGTCCTCGAGGGCCTCGAGGCGGTGCGCAAGCGCCCGGGCATGTACATCGGCTCGACCGGTGAGCGCGGCCTGCACCACCTCGTCTGGGAGATCGTCGACAACGCGGTCGACGAGGCGCTGGCCGGCTACGCGGACACCATCGACGTCACCCTCCTGGCCAACGGCGCGGTGCGGGTCAAGGACAACGGCCGCGGCATCCCCACCGACATCCACCCCACCGAGGGGGTGAGCGCGGTCGAGCTCGTCCTCACCCAGCTGCACGCCGGCGGCAAGTTCGGCGGCGGCGGCTACAAGGTCTCCGGTGGCCTGCACGGCGTCGGCTCCTCCGTCGTCAACGCCCTGTCCACCCGGCTCGACGTCTGCGTGCGGCAGAAGGGCCACGCCTTCCGGATGACCTTCGACCACGGCGTGGCGACCGGCCCGCTGCAGCGGATGGAGGAGACCGAGGCGACCGGGACGACCGTCACCTTCTGGGCCAACGCCGACATCTTCGACACCGTCGTCTACGACTTCGAGACGATCCGCTCGCGCTTCCAGCAGACGGCCTTCCTCAACAAGGGCCTGACGATCAACCTCATCGACGAGCGGGTCCCCGAGCCCACCGAGGGCGACGAGCACGACATCGACCTCGACGACCTCGGCGCCGACATCGCCGAGGTCGAGGACGACGAGGACGCCGCGACCGAGGGCGGCCCGCGGACGACGACCGCCAAGAAGGTCTCCTACCGCTACGACGGCGGCCTCGTCGACTACGTCCACCACCTCGTCGGCTCCAAGCGCTCCGACCCGGTCAACCCCGAGGTCATCTCCATCGAGGTCGAGGACGCGGCGCGGGCCCTCTCGCTCGAGCTCGCCATGCAGTGGACGACCGCCTACAGCGAGTCGGTCCACAGCTATGCCAACACGGTCAACACCCACGAGGGCGGCACCCACGAGGAGGGCTTCCGGGCGGCGCTGACCAAGCTCGTCAACGACTTCGCCCGCAAGAACAACCTGCTCAAGGAGAAGGAGGAGAACCTCACCGGCGAGGACGTCCGTGAGGGTCTCACCGCGGTCATCTCCGTCAAGCTCGGCGAGCCCCAGTTCGAGGGCCAGACCAAGACCAAGCTCGGCAACTCCGAGGTCAAGGGCTTCGTCCAGCGGGCGATGACCGACGAGTTCGGCGACTGGCTGGAGCGGCATCCGGGCGAGGGCAAGGACATCGTCCGCAAGGCGATCCAGGCGGCCGCGGCGCGGATGGCGGCCCGCAAGGCCCGCGAGGCGACCCGCAAGCGGGTCCTCGAGTCCGGCGGTCTTCCCGGCAAGCTGCGCGACTGCCAGTCGCGCGACCCTGCCAACTCCGAGGTCTTCATCGTCGAGGGCGACTCGGCGGGCGGCTCCGCGGTGCGCGGGCGCAACCCCTTCACCCAGGCGATCCTGCCGATCCGCGGCAAGATCCTCAACGTCGAGAAGGCCCGGATCGACCGGATCCTTGCCAACAACGAGGTCCAGGCGCTCATCTCGGCCTTCGGCACCGGCATCGGTGAGGACTTCGACATCGAGAAGGCCCGCTACCACAAGATCGTCCTCATGGCCGACGCCGACGTCGACGGCATGCACATCCGGACCCTGCTGCTGACGCTGCTGTTCCGCTTCATGAAGCCGCTCATCGAGGCGGGCTACGTCTACCTCGCCCAGCCGCCGCTCTACCGCATCAAGTGGAGCAACGCCTCGCACGAGTTCGCCTTCACCGACCGCGAGCGCGACGCCCTCGTCGCCGAGGGCCGCGACAAGGGCCGGCGGCTGCCCAAGGACAACGCGATCCAGCGCTACAAGGGCCTGGGCGAGATGGACTACCAGGAGCTGTGGGAGACGACGATGGACCCCGATCACCGCACCCTGCTCCAGGTCACCCTCGACGACGCGGCCGCGGCCGACGAGATCTTCTCGGTGCTGATGGGCGAGGACGTGGAGTCGCGTCGCTCGTTCATCCAGCGCAACGCCCGCGACGTCCGCTTCCTGGACATCTAGTGGGTATGCCGGTGGCCCACCCGGGGGGCCGCCGCGGGCGGTCCGCGGGCGACGGCATACCGACGAACTGAACCGAACGACGACAGGTAAGGGCAGATGAGCGAGCAGCCTCCCACCACGGCCGTGGACCGGATCGAGCCGATCGACCTCAACACGGAGATGCAGCGGTCGTACATCGAGTACGCCATGAGCGTCATCGTGAGCCGGGCGCTGCCGGACGTGCGCGACGGGCTGAAGCCGGTGCACCGGCGGGTCCTCTACGCGATGTACGACGGGGGCTACCGTCCGGACCGCGGCTTCAACAAGTGCAGCCGGGTCGTCGGCGACGTCATGGGCCAGTACCACCCGCACGGCGACCAGGCCATCTATGACGCTCTCGTCCGGCTCGTCCAGGACTGGTCGATGCGCTACCCGCTCGTCCAGGGCCAGGGCAACTTCGGCAGCCCGGGCGACGACCCGGCCGCCGCGCCCCGCTACACCGAGTGCCGGATGGCCCAGCTGTCGATGGAGATGGTCCGGGACATCGACCAGGAGACGGTCGACTTCACCCCGAACTACGACGGCAAGACCCTCGAGCCGAGCGTGCTCCCGAGCCGGTTTCCCAACCTGCTCGTCAACGGCAGCGCGGGCATCGCCGTCGGCATGGCGACCCAGATCCCCCCGCACCACCTCGGCGAGGTGTCCGAGGCGGCGCAGTGGATGCTCGCGCACCCCGAGGCGGGGCGTGAGGAGGCGCTCGAGGCGATCCTCGGGATCATCAAGGGCCCGGACTTCCCGACCGGCGCGCTCATCATGGGCCACAAGGGGATCGAGGAGGCCTACCGGACCGGGCGCGGCTCGATCATCATGCGGGCCGTCGTCGAGGTCGAGGAGATCCACAACCGGCAGAGCCTCGTCGTCACCGAGCTGCCCTACCAGGTCAACCCCGACAGCCTGGCCCAGAAGATCGCCGAGCTCGTCAAGGACGGCCGGCTCTCGGGGATCGCGGACATCCGCGACGAGACCTCGGGACGGACCGGACAGCGGCTCGTCATCGTCCTCAAGCGCGACGCCGTCGCCAAGGTCGTCCTCAACAACCTCTACAAGCACACCCAGCTGCAGACGACGTTCGGCGCCAACATGCTCGCCCTCGTCGACGGGGTGCCGCGGACGCTGCCGATCGACTCCTTCGTCCGGCACTGGGTCGACCACCAGATCGAGGTCATCCGCCGGCGCACCGAGTACCGCCTGGCCAAGGCCGAGGCCGAGATCCACATCCTGCGCGGCCTGCTCAAGGCGCTCGACCAGCTCGACGAGGTCATCGCCCTGATCCGCCGCTCGCGCACCGTCGAGGAGGCCCGCGACGGGCTCATCGAGCTGCTCGAGATCGACCAGCTCCAGGCCCAGGCGATCCTCGACATGCAGCTGCGCCGGCTCGCGGCCCTCGAGCGACAGAAGATCATCGACGACCACGACAAGCTCGCGGCGCTCATCGAGGACTACAGCGACATCCTCGCCAAGCCCGAGCGGCAGCGGAGCATCGTCTCGGAGGAGCTCGCCGACATCGTCCGGCGGTTCGGCGACGAGCGGCGGACGACGATCATGCCCTTCGACGGCGACATGTCGATGGAGGACCTCATCCCCGAGGAGGACGTCGTCGTGACGATCACCCGGGGCGGCTACGCCAAGCGCACCCGGGTCGACCTCTACCGGTCGCAGCGCCGTGGCGGCAAGGGCGTCAAGGGGGCCCAGCTGCGCGGCGAGGACATGGTCGAGCACTTCTTCACGACGACCTCGCACCACTGGCTGCTCTTCTTCACCAACCTCGGCCGGGTGTACCGCGCCAAGGCCTACGAGCTGCCCGACGCCGGTCGCGACGCCAAGGGGCAGCACGTTGCCAACATCATGGCGTTCCAGCCGGGCGAGGAGATCGCCCAGGTGCTCGCGCTCAAGGACTACGACAGCGCGGCATACCTCGTCCTCGCGACCCGCGACGGCCTGGTCAAGAAGACCCGGCTCGGCGAGTACGACTCGAACCGGACCGGCGGGCTCATCGCGATCAACCTGCGCGAGGGCGACGAGCTCGTCGGCGCCGGCCTGGCCAGTGCCGTCGACGACCTGCTCCTCGTCTCGCGCAAGGGGCAGTCGGTGCGCTTCCACGCCGACGACTCGACCCTGCGGCCGATGGGCCGGGCGACATCGGGGGTGACCGGGATGAGGTTCCGCACCGGGGACTCGCTGCTGTCGATGAGCGTCATCCCGCTCGGTGAGGACCCCGACGTCTTCGTCGTCTTCGAGTCCGGGCTGGCCAAGCGCAGCAAGGCCTCGGAGTGGAACGTCAAGGGCCGGGCCATCTATGGCGTCGCGGTCGCCAAGCTCTCGGACCGCGGGGGCGACCTGGTCGGGGCGCTGACCGTCGCCGAGGAGGACGAGGTGCTCGTCGTTTTCGAGAAGGGCAACATCGTCAGGTCCCGTGTCGACGAGGTGCGGCTGACCGGCCGCAACACCATGGGTGTGAGCTTCGCGAGGCCGGGTAGGAACGATGCGATCGTCGCCGTGGCCCGCAATGTCGAGCGCGAGGAGGACGTTCCCGAACTCGGGACAGGGGATGCCGACTCACAGGCCGATGCCGTACCGTCGTCCGGAGAGGCGCACGACCCAACGCAGGAGGACAGCCCGTGAGTGCCGCCAAGAAGGCAGGGACGATGAGTGCCGGCGCCCCTGCGCCCGCGGCCGTCGCGAGCGCGACGCAGACCCTCCCGGCGTCCCCGCGTCCGAGCACGACCGCTCCCTCGAACGGGTCCGCGGCGGCCTCGGTGACCTCAGCCTCCCGGGCCGGCGTCGGGACCGGCCGCAAGGTCCGGCTCACCGTCTCGCGGATCGACCCGTGGTCGGCGATGAAGATGTCGTTCCTCGTCTCGGTCGCCCTCGGCATCGCGCTCGTCGTCATGACGGCGGTGCTGTGGACGGTCCTGGCGGGGATGAACGTCTTCTCCCAGATCAACAGCGTCGTCGGCTCGCTCATGTCGAACAACGGCCACCCCTTCGACATCCTCGACTACGTCGGCTTCGGCCGGGTCGTCTCGCTGTCGATCGTCGTCGGCGTCGTCGACGTCGTCCTGCTGACGGCCATCTCGACGATCGGGGCGTTCATCTACAACGTGAGCGCCAACCTCGTCGGCGGCCTCTCGCTCACCCTGACCGACGACTGAGCCGCGCACGGGCGCGGTTGCGCCGGCGGCGGCATACGGCTGACGGCGGCATACGGTCGGCGGCGGCATACGGCCGGCGGCGGCATACCCGGTGACCGGGCCCCTGGCCGTGGCCCTGGGGTCGCTCGGGTTGCGGGCTTCGGCCCCGTCTCGGAGGCGCGGGGCCGTTTTGAAGGTGGGTATGCCGGTGGGGTAGCCTCGGTTCTCGCGCCACCGGCCGTTGCGGGTGGCGCCGCCGGATCGGCGACGGGCCTATAGCTCAGACGGTTAGAGCGCTTCCCTGATAAGGAAGAGGTCACAGGTTCAAGTCCTGTTAGGCCCACCACCGGTCCTCGTCTCCTCGAAGGTGGTGGCCCGTGAAGAAGATCGTGGCGCTCATCCTGACCGCAACCGGCGTGATCCTCATCCAGAAGAAGATCAAGGACCAGCAGGCCGAGAGCCGCCTGTGGGCCGAGGCGACGGACGGCGGGGACACGTAAGGGCCTCGTGCTTCTTCGGGTCCGACCGGCCGGCTTGCCGGCGGTCGGTCCGGCTCAGCTGGCTCAGCTGGCCCCGTCACTCGGCGGGGTCGCCCACCTGGGGCCATGGCGCAATTGGTAGCGCACCTGCTTTGCAAGCAGGGGGTTAGGGGTTCGAGTCCCCTTGGCTCCACCGCAGGTCAGAGGCCCATTTCCAGCTCTGGGAAGGGCCTCTGATCGTCGTTTGCAGCAGTATTTTGCAGCAGTGGGGGGTCCTGCTCGGCGGGGCTCTCCGGCACGAAGGCCTTCCCGAGCTTGGCCAGGGCCGCGCGGGTGCTCGCGGGGGCGACCTGGGCGTAGATGTCCATGGTCACCGCGATCTGGCTGTGTCGGAGGATCTGCATCGTCACGCGCGGGTGGACGTCGAGCTCGACGAGCAGGGAGGCGCAGGTGCGCCGGGTCGAGTGGACAGGGATCACCGGGACGCCGGCCGCCGCGGAGCGCTCCTTGAAGAAGCGGTGGAAGTTGCGCGGGTCCATCGGGGTGCCGATGGACGAGGTGAAGACGAGACCGGAGTCGTGCCAGACCTCGCCGGCCGCTGTGGCGGCGGCGGTCTGCTCGTCGCGTCGCCGGCGCAGGGCGTCGAGGCAGACGTCCGGGAGTGGGAGGACGGCCTCGGAGGACCGGGTCTTGGTCCGGGTGCGTTGGAGCTGATGCCCGACCCGCTGCAGCTGCCAGGCGATGCGGGCCTGTCCCTTGTCGAGGTCGACGTCGTCCCAGGCGATGCCGAGGACCTCACCGCGGCGCAGACCGAGGACGAGAAGGAGGACGTAGGCGGCATACATCGGGTCGTGGTCCGTCGAGGCGGACTGGAGGAACCGGGCTGCCTCGACGGCGGTCCAGATCTTGGCCCGCGGGGACCGCGGCATCGGCATCCGGACCAGCGAGGCCACGTTGCGGTGGACGAGCTCGTCGCGCTGGGCGGAGCTGAGGGCGGCCCGCAGGACCCGCCAGGCCTGGTGGACCGTCGAGTCACTGGGCAGCTGTCCGCAGCACTTGCCGATGGCGCAGCACTCCGGGTGAGCGCGCCTGGCGTCCTTGCCCTGGGAGCAGCACTGGCAGGTGCGGCGGAGCTTGTTGACCCAGCCCTGGACGTCGCTGACGGTGAGCCGGTCGAGCCGGCGGGTCCCGATGAGTGGGGCGATGTAGAGGCGTAGGCACATCTCGTACGCCTGGGTCGTCGACGGTGCGAGACCGGGGCGGACGACGTTGTCGAGCCAGCTGGTCATGTAGGACTGGACGGTGGGCGACTTGGGGACGACAGGTCCGCGGCGGGCCTTCTCCTGCAGAGCGGTCCACGTGGCCTGAACGTCCTCGCGGGTCTGGCCGTAGACGTACTTCCGGCGGCGCCGGCCGTCGGGGAGGGAGACCCACACGTAGGCCCGGTAGCCGCCGCTCTTGGTCCGGTAGAACGACCCCTCCCCGTTGAGCCGGCGCCGCGCGGTCATGCGATCGCGTCGGACTCGGCGCAGCGTCGCTCGATGTACTCGTCGACCCAGCGCGGCAGGACCCGGCGGGCGTGGCCGTCCTTGACCGACTTCAGGTCGCCCTGGGCGATGAGCATGCGGACCTTGGTCTCGCCATAGCCGAGCAGCACGGCGACGTCGGCGACGGTGTACCACTTCGGGAACAAGCGGATCTCTTCCTCACTCATGAGCGGTGTCTCCTTCTACGGCGGGCCGTGCCGGTCGCGGAAGGCCGGTCGGCCGATCTGTGGATTACCCGTCGCCTACCCGCGGGCCGGGTCACCATCAGTCGCGCGGTCTCGACCTTCTTGGCGGCCGGATTGACCCAGATGGCGTAGGGGGCCACAATTGTGGCCATGAGCACCGAGCCACTGCGCGCCGTCCGTGACCACTTCAGCGAGGTGGTGGACCGGGTGGAGCTGCAGCACGAGCGGGTCGTCGTGACCCGCAACGGTCACGCAGCCGCGGTGCTCATCAGTCCCGATGACCTGGCCGAGCTCGAGGAGACCCTTGACGTGCTGAGCGACCCCGAGGCGCTAGCGGACATCCGCGAGGCCGACGCGGCATACGCGCGTGGCGACGTCGTCCGCGGCGTGGACACGGTCCGGCACCTGCGCGCGTGACCGACCCCGACCCGTACGAGCTCGTCCTGACGCCGCCGGCGACCCGCGCCATCCGCGACGGCCTGCCCGAACCGGTGGCGGCCGCCGTCATCGAGTTCCTCACCGCAGCGCTGGTGGAGAACCCGCGCCGGGTCGGCAAGCAACTGCGGCGCGACCTCTCGGGGATCTGGGCGGCACGTCGGGGGACCTACCGCGTCCTGTACCGGATCAACGACACCGCGCACGAGGTCATCGTCCTGCGCGTCGAGCACCGGCGCGACGTCTACCGGCCGCACTGACCCCTGCCGCCGACTCCTGGCGCAGCACTCACACCGGCCGCCCAGGCCCTCTCCCCATGCATGCCGCCCGGCCCTCGCTCGCCCCCGCCCACTGCCTCACCCCCGCACCGGTGCCCCAGACTGCCGCCTCACCCGATATCGCCCTCCCCACTCGCTTCACACGTCTGGCACCTCGGTTCCGTGGTGACCGCGATAGTGCCCCAGGTGCGCCGCTTGACCGGCCGCTCGCACATTCGATCAGAGAGGGTGTGGCGGCGGTGACGATGTCGATCCGGCGGATGACCCTGGGCGCCGGGTATCGGTACCTGATGTCCTCGGTCGCCCGTGGCGACGCCGCCCGCGGCGCGTCTGGCCTGACCGCCTACTACTCGGCGACGGGGACGCCGCCGGGTTCGTTCCTGGGCTCCGGCTTGGCCGGCCTGGACGGCGGCCGTGGCATCCCCGGAGGCGCGCAGGTCACGGAGGAGCATCTGTGGCGGATGCTGGGAATGCTCCAGGACCCGGTCACCGGCGCCCAGCTCGGCCGCTCACCGGCCGGCGGGCACACCGCCTACGTCGACCGGGACGGGCAAGGGCGGTCGCGGCGGCCGGTGGCCGGGTTCGATCTGACGTTCAGCGCGCCGAAGTCGGTGTCGACAGCGTGGGCGCTGGCCGACCCGGCCACCCGTGAGCTCATCCACGCCGCACATCGGCGCGCCCTGCAACTGGTCATCGAGTACGCCGAGGTTCGGGTGTTCGCCTCAAGGTCGGGGAAGGGCGGGCGGGTGCAGGAGGACGTGCGGGGGGTGGTCGCGACGGCGTTCGACCACTGGGACTCCCGGGCCGGGGACCCGCAGCTGCACACCCACGTCGTGGTGATGAACCGGGTTCAGACCGTGGACGGGGTGTGGCGGACGATCGACTCCAAGGCCCTGTTCCGGTGGACCGTGGCCTTGTCGGAGCTGTACCAGGGGGTCCTGTCGGACTGCCTGACCGAGACCCTCGGCTGGGGGTGGGAGCCGCGGGAGCGGGCCCACTCCCCGGTCCCTAAGTGGGAGGTGGCCGGGGTGCCGCAGGCGCTGATGGACGAGTTCTCCCAACGGGCGTCGGTGATCGAGCGCGCCAAGGACGCCATGGTGGCCGAGTTCGTCGCCGCCCACGGCCGGCAGCCGACCGCCCGAGAGGTTATCCAGATGCGGCAGCAGGCCACCCTGCAGACCCGCCCCGAGAAGCAACTCAAGCCTCTGGCGGAAATGGTTCAGGGGTGGCGGGCGCGGGCCGACCGGTTCGTCGGGCCCCAGCAGAGCGAGTGGGTGGCCGAGCTCGCTGTGCGCGTACCGGTGCAGCCGCTGGGGTCGGACATGGTCGCGGACGAGATGCTGGCCGAGGTCGGCCGCCTTGCTCTCGGGGTGGTGGCGGGGCATCGGGCCACGTTCACCCGTCCCAACGTGTACGCCGAGGCGCTGCGTCAGCTGCACGGGGTTCGGTTCGCCGGTCCGAGCGAGCGGATCGCCGTGGCGGAGCGGGTGACTGATCTCGCGCTGGGCCAGGCGCTGCGGCTGACCCCACCCGACCTCGAGGTGCTGCCCGCCAGGTTGCGACGCCCGGACGGGACATCGCGGCTGCGCCCCCGGGACAGCGAGGTCTACTCCACCGTGGAGATCCTCGACGCCGAGACCCGACTCGTCGACGCCGCCCGGGCCACCGACGGCGCGGCCATCGACCAACGCATGGCCCGGGATGTGTGTGCCGTGCCGCTGGACAATTCGGGGCGGGTGCTGTCGGCCGAGCAGGCCGCCGCGGTCGTCCACGTCGTCACCTCCGGGCGACCCCTGGACGTCCTGGTCGGCCCGGCTGGGAGCGGCAAGTCGACCGCAATGGCCGGGGTCCGGTCGGCGTGGGAAGCCCAGTACGGGGTCGGCTCGGTGGTCGGGTTGGCGCCGTCTGCGGCGGCCGCGGAGGTCCTCGCCGAGGCGGTCGGCATCCCGACCGAGAACACGGCCAAGTGGCTCACCGAACAACAGCGGCAACCCGAACGCGCCGCCGCCCTCGAGGCGTTGAGTGCTCGGCTGCTGCGGGCCAGCCCGAACCTAACCACCCGACGCCTCCTGGAGCAAGCACGGTCGGTAGCGGCCGAGATCGACCGCTGGCAGCTCCGGGCGGGTCAGCTGGTCATCATCGACGAGGCCTCGATGGCCGCCACCGATGACCTCGACACCATCACCACCCACGCACAGAAGGCCGGTGCGAAGGTGCTCTTGGTGGGGGACTGGGCCCAGCTCTCCCCGGTCGCCGCGGGCGGAGCGTTCCACCTCCTGGCCCACGACCGCGACGACGTCGCCACCCTGCACGAGGTCCGCCGCTTCGCCCACGCCTGGGAACGCAACGCCACCCTCCGGCTCCGCACCGGCGACCCCGCGGTCGTGGACGAGTACCTCGCCCACCACCGCGTTCAGGGCGGGGATCGGGAGTCGATGCTCGACCTGCTCTACGACGCATGGCGGCAAGACGTCGACACCGGCTTGACGGCGCTGATGATCGCCGCCGACACCGAGACCGTCCACGACCTCAACCGCCGCGCCCAAGCCGACCGCATCCGAGAAGGCGAAGTCGCAACCCCTCGAGCGCTGCTCACGGACGGAACCGCGGCCGGTGTCGGCGACCTCATCGTCACCCGTCGCAACGACCGACGCCTCGTTGCACCGGGCGGGTTCGTCAAGAACGGAGACCGCTGGCGCGTCCTCGCCCACCACCGAGACGGCGGCCTCATCGTCCAACGCCCCCGCGGCGGCAGGCTCGTCCGGCTGCCCGCGGGATACGTTGCCGCCCACGTCGAGCTCGGCTACGCGACCACCGCGCAGCGGGCCCAGGGCCGCACTGTCGATCGCGCCCACGCCTACCTCGGCCCGGCGGCTACCAGGGAGACGCTCTACGTCATGGCCTCCAGGGGGGTCCAGGAGAACGTGCTCTACGTCGACACCAGCCCCGACCCTGACCCTGCATCCCGGCCCGACGACCAACCCGAAACCGAACCCCGCGACGTCCTCCTCGAGGTCCTAGCCCGCGACGGGGTCGACCGGGCCGCCTCCACCGTGCTCGCCCAGGAATGGGGCGGACGGGTTGGCGGCGAGACGGGCGCAGTCGCTCGCGAGCCACTCGCGCTCCAGGTCCCACAGCCCTTCGAGCCGTGCCGCGGGCAGACGCCGTGGCCCGAACCTCCGTCGCTGGGGCTGACCACAACACACCAGGACCATGAGCTGTGACGAACCGGGGCACCAAATGCTCCGCTCGGTGGAGTGGATCCCGGGTTCTGCATTCCGCCCACAATGACCTACGATGAGGCCGCGCGCTGGCTACACGGAATCAGCAGCCAAGGTCGGCCTAGAGCACGCCCTCCCGCACCAGGACCTCACGAATCTCATCGAACGCCGCCTTGATGTTGCCCTTGGGGTAGCGGATCTGTCCGATGCCCTCGATATTTGAAAACTCCTCACAGCCTTCCTCAAGCAAGACAAGTGCCTTCATCCATCCCAAGCGCCCTTGAAACAGCCCCACCTCGTGGATGACGTTGGCGCGGGCGTTTACCTTGCCATCGGCGGTCTCGTCCTCGGGCGTCATGAGCAGGAACGCGATCCGGGCGTTGTCGAGCATCTGCAGGAGCCGCTCCTTGGTGCTCATACCCGCCGTTGGCTTGCGATCGAACACTTCCCAGTCGAGACCCCGGTCAGTGAGCCACACACCCAGCTTGAGGTACTCGGTAGAGGCCCCGCCGTGCCCGATGAAGACCTTGTTGCCAAGCTGCACAACTCCATTGGGGACCGGCGAGTCCTCTCCTTCCAGATGCCTGCCGAGACGCTCGCATATACTGGCCAGTCGTCGTGCCACGTCGTACGGCGACCTGACGTACGCCACGTTCGCCATGGCGATCTGGTGCCCGGCCGCTTGTGCCCCGCCTTCTAATGCTTGTACGTCCCGGGTCATAATCTGGCCAGTCACGCCTCGCATTTTCGCTCGCGCAAGCAGTCTGACGTCTGGTAAGGAGATGTGTTGAAGTTCCTCGACGTTCTCCTTTAAGTAGGAGTCATGCGGCTGAGGGATCTTCGCCGCCAAGGAGCGAGCCTCTTGGATCAGAGCATCAACGTTCGGACGGATCGCATCGGACTGAGCGCGAGCCTTACCAAGATCGGGCTCCCCTGCCTTCTTCTCGATAAACGCGATCACCTGTTCGACCTGATAGATCTCCCACTCGCCGGTGGTGCCGTGGAACCTCCCTAGGAAGCCCCACTCGCGGCTAAACATCGCCCCTGGTGGAGGCGACTGAAAGTTCTTGTAATACACATTCGCCTGATAGCCGAGGTTCGACTGCGACCAGGCTCGACCGACCTCTTCCGCCGCCGACTGCAGCGCGTCAAGTGGATCGGTGTCGAGTTCGCAGTCCTGAGCCGCCAGTTCGGCGGCGCGCTCGGCGATGGAGATGAACCCGGCGCTTCGGTCTGTCATGACTCGAGCCTACGGGCCGCGGCCGAAAATTTGCGGCTGGTCAGCGGAGCACCGGCACGATGACCCCACAGGTACTGCGCCGCCCCCGCCTGGGGAGTCCCGCGTCTGCGTGGCCCCGACCGGACTGTCGGAGCCTGCCGCAATACTGGTCCAGTGACCAATGAAGCCAATCAGCGTCTGGCAGCCTGCCTCCGTATGGCGGAGGCACTGCTCGACGCGATGAACCTCGCTGCCCCTTCCAGCGCGACCGGTGACGTCTGGCGATACGCGAGCTACAAGCAATACATGCGCAAGTACAACGATCTACTCGACTTGGCCGAGGCTATCGAACCGCTGGAAGCGCCTGTCGACCGCTACAACCTGGACGCGGTCCCAAACTTCGCCAACACCTTGGCCATGCAACAACAGGGCCTCTTTGAGGACGTTCGCGCCAACCTCTCCATTCTTCGCGCCTATCTCCAAAACCGGGTCAACCCCAGGTCCGAGCGCATCGCGGGAATCGCTGACTTTCTCGAGGCCAATCTGCGCCGCGCGGTCCTGTACAAGCCTGAGAAAGAGAAGGATGTCCAAGACGTTGTTGAGCAACTCCTTATCGGTCGAGGGATGGAGAAGGGACTTGACTACGATCGCGAATCTGGTCGTGTGAGATACTCCTCCAAGGAGGTCATCCCAGACTTCAACCTTCTACAATTGGGCACCGCGATCGAGGTGAAGCTGGTTAAGGATGCCACGAAGCTCGGCGTGATAATCGATGAGATCAATGCCGATATTGTCGCCTACGGCAAGGCGTACGGCATCCTCGTCTTTGTTGTGTATGACGTGAGCGGCAACATCCGCGACGATGCAGAGTTTCGCCGCGACCTTGAGGCAAAGGACGGTGTCCGGGCCCTTGTGATCAAGCACTAGGACCTGACAACGCAGGCGCAATCGCTCCCTCCTCACTCAGTCAGGCGTGCGGCCGGGCGCCGACCATCCATTTGGCCGTGATCGCGGAGGACCGGCCTAGTCCGGAGGTCGCTACGCGTGCGTCTCTGCGCCGCCAGTCGACCTACCTGATCAAGCATGAGGTTGCGGTTCTTGGCGTTGCGGACCGCTCTTCGAGCTGAGCCCTTCGCCGATTGCGTCACCCCTCAGCGTGTCATGCGCTTGGCCAACCGCTCGGCGGCGAGAACGCCGATCGCCGTTGAGAACACGAAGGCGAGGAATCGGGCAACGACGGTGTTCGGCATCAGCGCGATGAGCGCTGCGGACATCGCCATCGCCACGATTACTCCGGTAGCGACTGCACGCGGCGTCACCCACCTATGGGGCTGGCGCGGGGAGCGCATGTCCTCAACCACGGTCCGACCCTACTGCGAGGCCTCAGAGTCTTGAGCGCACTTTTACCTCCTACCACTGTCACGAAGGCAGGATGCCAGTCGCGTTCGATGCCCGCAGGCCAACCACGCAGCTCGCGCTCGGCGCGAGCGGGTGGTTCGCAAGCGCCCCCTTCCGCCGCGTATGCCCTTTGGCAGCCGCGGCCGAGCCCTTCCGCCGCCAGGTGGAAGACACGGACTACGCCCGCGGGTCGAGCGGGCCACGGGAGGCCGGAGCAGCCGCGAGCACGACAGCCGTTGCGCTCGGAAGGTTGCCCACCCACGGGGCGACTTGTGCATCCCGGGGACGCCTGACTGTGGGATGAAGCGGACCGGGCGACGGCTGAGCGAAACGTCGTGCACCTCTGGGGCATGTTGATTCGCGGGGACTCTGGCGGGTAATACGCCACTAGGTGGCTCTGCGCCGGAAAGGCGTTGGAGTCGTTACTCCGTCATAAGAGAGAAGGTATGCGTGCCTCCTAACGCGCCCGCCCACAGCAGCCGTGCTCTATTCGAGGCCGCCCAGGTCTTCACCATGGAAGTTCTGCGCGACTTCGAGGAGGAACGTTGGCAGCTGTTTCCCCTGCACGCGGGAGCCGCGGTGGAGTTCCTCGCCAAGGCCGCCCTAGCCGAGGAGAATCCCCTGCTCCTCGCAGATGCAGCAGGAAATTTGGCCTCGACGCTTATAGCCCTACAGACGGAAGGGGTGACCGGAGAAGGAGACATTCGGACGGTAAGCCTGGACGGTGCTGTTGCACGGTTGCGCGCCCTCCATCCGCAACTCAAGTTCGATAAAGATGACGTCAGGGCATTATCGGCAGCACGTAATGCGGCAGTTCATCTCGGGGCGAAGAGCCGAGAGAGACTCTCGCTACTGCTCATCTTCGTCCGTGGGTGTAGCGAGTTGCTTGCATTGACTAGCCAGCGAAGTCCGAGGTTCTGGGGGTTGTATCGACGCCTCCCAGAGTCAATCAAGAAGGAGAAGACCGACTCTCAAAGTGAGGCACGGATCAGGATCCTGATGGCGCATTGCCGGGCCGGGGACCCTCAGCAGCGGGAAGTCCGTGAGGCTCGAGCCAGGTCGGCAGCGGCGGTTCTGCGAAGGAGCCACGAAGAGGTGAGCGTGTGCCCCATCTGTCAGTGCGAGGCGCTGTTCGGCGGGGACTATGTCAAGGTCGGGGGAACAATGCATTTCCAACCTGAGGAGGTGCACTGCCACGGCTGTGAACTCCGTCTCAAAGGCGCCGATTCTCTGCGATCTGCTGGGGTTGCCAAGTCCTGGCCCACGGGACGTTCAGAGCAGGACATCGCTCAGTCAAGGCTCTGGGTCCATGAGTGACCTCCAGCGCGGACCCTTGCGTACCCCGCCCAACTGCCGGGCGGAGCCGGCGATTGCCTCGTGCGGTAGAGGGGCCCAGCCGTCAGTGTGCGAAGCCTCCTACCGCGGGGCAACGCACCAGACGGTTGCATCCCCAGAAGTGCGGTTCCCCCATAAGCACCGCGCCCTGCGTCACTTCGGCCGGTCCAGCACAACCACGGCTAGGACGTGCATGTAGTTGTCCGTCGGATGCGCAGCAGCGCATGGCTAGCGGTCGAAGCGAAGATCTCCCTCGGCCGGTGCAACCACGGTGGGGAGTCGCGAAAAGCCAGCTGAAGTCCGAAGGGTCTCGGGGGTTGGTCGCGGCTCGCCGAGCTCCTCTCGACGCCGACGCGGGAGCCACTCGAACCCGTTCAACCGGCCAGGAAGCGCGTGAATCGCTGCTCGAGACGGTCGGGGTCGGGCCTGTCTTGCCGTCGGGCGGGCGTGGTCAGCGAATGACCGTGCATCTCCTGGAGGCCGTGGCGCAGCATCGGCCCGTCGACCTCGTGAAGGAGGTCGGTGTTGATGTGGACGATGTAGTCAGGGGTGATGCCCATCAGTTGCCGGTCGTACGCCGCATGGTGGATCTTGCACAGGCTCAGACCGTTAGTCACGACGGGGTCCCCGCCGGGCTGGCCGTCCTCGATGATGTGCGCGGCGTCCAGAAGCTCGGGGTGCTTCAGGCAGCAGACGGTGCATCGTCCGTCGTAGGCCAACATCACGCGGGCGCGGAAGGCCGGCTGGTGAACGCGCTGCTGGACAATGCGCGCGGCATACGCCTTCTCGATGGGGCTGAGCTGATGCCCAACCGGCACGCTTCGCAGGACCTCGTCGACGGTCAGGGTGAACTCACGGGTGATCGGGTTGTCGCCGACGACAAACACGGGATAGATCGGGTTGTAGGCGTTCGTTCCGACCTTGTTGAGCCGGATGACCGGGAGTCGTAGCTCCAATGCGGCGCGCAGCTTGAGGTTCTTCCCGCCTTCGGGACCCTTCTGGTAGCTGTACTGGAGCAGGCCGCCGTCGATCTCGCGATCCGGGTAGGGGCCGTCGGGCGAGGTGACAATCGTCAACGTGGCCGCATAGCCGCGCGGGTTCCAGATGCCGCCCCTGCCCGGGTCGACCAACCGCTCGACGGTGCCGTCGGGCAACGCGAAGTCGCTGAGCTCGCCCCAGCTGACATAACCGCCAGTCTCGTCTGCACGGCGGAGCAGAGCGGCGGCGATGACCTCGCGCCGAAGGTACTCCTCGCCGACAGAGGGCTCACCGGTCATGGGGCGAAGCTTAGGGCGCGACGGCTCGCGAGACCCTGCCGTCTCCCGGCCCCCGGCGTCGAGGGTCCGGTCGGTGTTCGGCCTCCCGAGCTCCGAAAGCCCGCCTCTGCCGGCGGGCGGCGGATTGGCTGGATCGCCAGCGCCACCTGCTGGAGGACCCGTAGCGTCGGGGCGTGGGCGATTCGGGCGCTTCGCAGGTCGATGCCGAGAAGCGGATGAGACTCCGCTACGCAGACGCGTGCCGAATGTGCGGTACGGAGTTGGCGGCGGGAGCGTCGGCGGTCTATGAGCGTGCGAGCAAGACAGTGCGCTGCACCGAGTGCATCCCTGAAGTCGCGACCACGGCCCCGGAGCTCGATGAGTTGGCAGAGAGTCCTGTCGAGCCGATGGCGGGCACGGCTGGTGCGTCGGCTCGGCGGGAGTTCGAGCGTCGCAAGACCCGCCGGGAGGAGCGGATCCACGCAAACCATCCGAAGCTGGGTGGACTCATCCTCGCGTTGTCCGACGAGCCGCAGAGCACGCGTGCCTGGGCGACCGGCGCCGCCGGAGAGGAGCGGCTCGGCGCGGTGCTCGACAGCTTGAACAGCCCCTTGGCTCGAGTGCTTCACGACCGGAGGATCCCAAGGACGCGTGCCAACATCGACCACATCGTGGTGTGCTCTGGCGGCGTGTTGGTGATCGACGCCAAGAAGTACCAGGGACGGCCGCACCTGCGCGTCGAGGGCGGAATCCTCCGCGAGCGCACGGAGAAGCTCATGGTCGGCTCACGGGACGCCACCAAGCTCGTCGACGGCGTGCACAAACAGGTCGGCCTCGTTCGCGCGGCTCTCGGCGATGAGACGCCGGTTCCGGTGCGCGGTTTCCTCTGTTTCGTCAACGCCGACTGGCCATTGATCGGTGGCTCCTTCAACACCCGCAGCGTTTCGGTGCTCTGGCCGAAGAAGCTCGCCTCCATCGTCTCCGAGCCGGGACCGCTGTCAGAGTCCGAAGTCGCCGCGGCCCACCAGCGGCTTGCAGATGCCTTTCCGATCGCCTGAATGCCGATGGGTGCGAGGCGTGCGCGGGGCACCCGTGTGAGAAGAGGTCACGCCGTCCGGCAGGGGCTCGACTAGCTTCCTGGTCCATCAGCTGCGAAGCTGCCGGGCGTGGCCATCGAGTACGAGCGCTTCCAGCGCTCACAGCTCGAGGCCCGCTACACCGAGTCGATCCGTTCGGTCGAGCGGTTGGCTGGCCAGCTTCGCGCGGCCCTCGAGCTCGAGTCGGCTGCGATCGACGCCGCCCACATCCATGGCGCGAGCAGCTCGGCCGTCGAGGACGTTCCTTCGGGCCGGGCGCAGCCGATTGCAGCAGCAGATTGCAGCAGTTGGGGCGCCAAACTGGGGTATTCGGCGATCCTGGGAGCCCGGATTTGTGCGTAGTCGCAGGTCAGAGGCCCTTCCAGGGGGTCTTTGCAAGCAGGGGGTCGGGCCAGGTCCGCGGAGGAGCGGCCCGCTCCGAGATCTGCCGACCGCCGACGCGGGCCCAGGCAGCGCGTCTACAGTCGAGGGGATGACGTCGTCCTCACTCCGCTTGGTGGGTGTCGCCGCGTGCGTGGCAGGTGTTGCCGTGCTCGGCGCGGGTCCCGCCTGGGCGACCCGACCGGGTCCGACCGGTGACGGGAGCGGGTGGGTCGTCGGCGGGATGAACGGCCTCGTGACGTCGCAACGCCCGGCGCTGACACCTCTCCCGGCCCCGACAGCGCCACCGGTTCCGCCGACCGCGGGGATCGACGTGTCCTTCGTCCAGTGCGGGGCCACGTTGCCGACCGACCGGGCCTTCGCCGTCGTCGGGGTCAACGGCGGCCGCGCGAACACCTACAACCCGTGCCTGCCGGACCAGCTCGCCTATGCCGAGGCGCTGCACGGCGGGACGAACCAGCCGGTCGCCCAGGTCTATCTCAACACCGGCGACCCCGGGAACACCGTGGGCGACTGGCCGTCACCGAACCAGCTGGGGGCCTACGGGAGCACCTCCACCCCGGCCGGCACGTGCGAGTTCGCGGCCGGCACGTCAGGTCCCGGTGCGAACAGCCCCGGATGCGCCTACATCTACGGCTACGACATGGTCGCCGGGATCGTCACCCCTTCGGGGTCGGTCGAGGGCGCCGCACCGCACTTCGCTCGGGTCACCGGACGGTCGCTCGGCTCGCAGCCGGTCTGGCTCGACGTCGAGACGGAGAACAGCTGGCAGAAGGACCGCGCCATGAACGTCGCCGACCTCCAGGGCGTGGTGGATGCCGTCCGCGCGGCGGCCGGCTCCGCGGACCCGGTCACCGTCGGCATCTATTCCACGGCATACCAGTGGGATCGGATCACCGGCACCCCGATCGGCGATGCGGCCGGGAACCTGACCGGCCCCGCGTGGGTCGCCGGCGCGAGCACGGCCGTCGACGCCCAGCTGACCTGTGCGCTGGCGAGCTCCTTCACCGGGGGACGGGTCGCGCTGGTCCAGTGGGTCGGTGCCGGCTTCGACGAGAACCTCTCCTGCACCGGCTGACGATCCCGCCCAGAGTGCTCGCATCCGTCCGGGAACGGCGCACCCATCCGGTAGCACCGCCCGGACGTGTCCTCAGTGGCCGGCGTCCTTCACCCGCATGAACTGGGCCATCAGCGCCATCTTCGCGGCCGGGTCGAGGGTCTTGAAGCGCTGCATCGCCTCGGCCGGGGTCCGGGCATCGGCGAGGGCGGCCAACGGCGACGAGGACCCAGCGAGGGTCGCGCGCTCCTGCGGGGTCAGGCCCTGGAGGAACTGCAGGCCCTCGTCCAGCGTCGTCAGCTTCATGGCCCGGGCGATGATGTCGTCGGCCGAGTGGTCGACGGTCGGCGGGACGATCGTCGCGGGCAGCGCGGCCACGATCGCGAGCGCCTGCCCGGCGAGCCCGGTGACATCGGCCGGCGACCGCAGCAGCCCGGCCCCGACGCACGCCATGAGGTAGCGCTCGAAGCGGACGTACCAGTCGTCGCGCACCGCGATCCCGGCGCGCACCCCAGCGGTCATCAGCGGCGTCGGGTCCGGTGTGCCGGTGACGACGAATGCCGCGTCGAATGCCGGGTCGCCGGTGGGCGCCACCGTCACCGACGGGTGGTCGGCCGGGAGCTGACGGGGCCGGACACCGGCATACCCGAAGACGGCCGGCAGCTCGACGGCGACGACGGAGCAGGCCCGCCAGCGCTCCTGCGCGAGCTGCACGGTGTTCTCGATCTCGGTCCAGGCGTTGGCGACGGTGACCGTGCGGCCCTCCACGCTCGTGCGGTAGACGTCGCGGAAGACGGTGTCGCCGACCCGCAGGGCCGCCTCCGAGATCATGTCGCGCCCGGCATGGTGGCGCGCCCGGTTGATCTCGGCGACCGCGCCCTCGAGGTGCCCGTCGAAGGGCGTCCCCGACACCGCGGTCCAGCCGGGCGGAGCTGTCAGGACCGGGCCGGGCGCCGCCGAGTCCCCGCGTGCATCGCTCGAGCGACTCCGGTGGAAGAACCCCATGGTCACCACACCCTTCTCTCGCCGGTCACGCCGACTCGCGGGCCGATCTCCCGCGGCGGGCCGGGCGCGCGCTGCGTGGTTCGGCCCGGTCGCAACGGTGAGCAGAGCGTAGTCGCCCCACCCGCGAGATCAGCCGTCGTGCGCCTGCAAGAACGCCAGCGTCCGCGCGTTGAAGGTCTCGACGTCCTCATAGATCGGGGCGTGCGCGCACCCCTCGAAGACGACGAGCTCCGCTCCGGCGATCCGCGAGGTGAGCGGCTCGGCGAACCGCGTCGACGTGCACAGGTCGCGCTCGCCGAAGGTGACCAGTGTGGGCGCCGTGATCCGGTCGAGCACGGCCGTCGCGTCGTGGGCGAGCACGGCCCCGGACTGGCGCATGAAGGCGTCGACCGGCGGCATCGGCCGGCCCCTGACGAAGTCGGCGAGCGAGTCGATGTAGTCCGGCTTCGCGGCATACAGCTCCGGGGTGAAGCACCACGGGAAGATCCCCTGGATGACCATGTCGGTGACGCTGCCCAGCCCGTTCGCCATCGTGCGCCAGGTCCCGACGACGGTGGCCAGGAACGGGTCGGTCCGGTCCCACGCGCTGTGCAGCGAGAGCGAGGTGACGAGCTCGGGGTGCTTCGCGGCGAGCCACATCCCGGTGGCCGCGCCGAGCGAGAGCCCCATGACGTGCGCGCGTTCGAGGCCGACCGCCTGCATGAATGCCGCGATGTCGTCGGCGAGGAGCTCGGTCGTGTAGTCGCCCTCGGGCTTGCCGGACAGCCCGGCGCCGCGCAGGTCGACGGTGTAGCAGGTGTGCTGCTTCGCATAGTCGGCGACCTGGAAGGCGTAGCACGCCTGGTCGGCCGCGAGGTACGGGATGAGGACGAGTGGGGAGCCCTCGCCCTGGACCTCGTAGTAGACGTCGATGCCGTTGGCCGTGACGGTCGGCATGGCAACCCCCTCACGTGGATCGGTCTGGTACGACGATCGTCCCGCTCCGGTCCTCCGGGCGCCATAGGCCGCCGTCCCCGGACCGGGCCGGGGGAAGGATCGGCCGGCCCGGCTGGTTGTGAGGGACCAAGCGTCTGCTCGCCCCCGCACTCTCGACAGGAACCGACCGATGGGCCATCGGACCCTCGACAACCCGGTATGGGGATCACTCACCGGCGCCCACCGCCGGCTCGCCGTTGTCAACGGGCGGGCCGCGCGCTACCCGGGTGACGTCTCGCCGTTCATGGGCGTGCCGGACGACGCGCGCCTTGAGGACTGGCGCCGGCTCGCCGACCTGGCCGGGGCCGACCCGGTGGTCCTCGTGAACCCTCCCGCATCCCTGCCGCCGCCTGGTCACCGCTCCGGGAGCTCACGGCCCTGCAGATGATCGCTCCGGAGGAGGCCGGCCCTGGCGAGCCGCCGACGGGTGGCTGGAGCGTGGACCGCTTGGGGCCGGCGGATGCCGCTGACATGCTCTCGCTCGCCACGGCAACCGAACCCGGTCCGTTCGGGGCGCGCACGGGGCTGCTGGGCGTCTACCTGGGCATCCGCGACGGGGGGAAGCTGATCGCCATGGCGGGCGAGCGACTGCAACCCGACGGGTGGACGGAGATCAGCGGGGTGTGTACCGACCCGGCATACCGCGGACGCGGGTTGGCGCGGCTGCTCATGGAGCTGGTCGCCGCCGGCATCCGGCAGGGTGGCCGGCGCCCCTTCCTGCACGTGGTGGCCGGCAACGCGGGCGCGATCCGCCTCTACGAGGCGATGGGGTATCTCATCCGCCGCGAGGTGCAGGTCACCGCCTACCGCCCGGACTGAACGCCTCAGGCGAGGGAGGCGCCCAGGGCCTCGAGCCAGGCCACGACTGTCCGGGGTCAGAGGCGGTGGCGGACCCCGTGCCGGACGTAGACCACGCCGTTGTCGAACCGTCGGTGCTCCAACAGCTCGAGGTCGAGCCGGACGCCTCGAGGCAGGGCCGGCTTGCCGCCGCCGACGAGGACCGGGCACAGCAGCAGCACACACTCGTCGACCAGTCCGTGCCTGAAGGCCTCCGCGGCGATCCCCGCGCCTCCGATGCTCAGGTCCGAGCCGGCGGTCCGCTTGAGTCGGCGCACCGCCTCGGGGTCGAACTGCCGCTCGATCCTCGTGCGCGCGGTCGACGCCTCGGTCAACGTGGTGGAGTAGACGACCTTGTCGGCGTCACGCCAGATCCCGGCATACTCGCGGACCACCGCGGGCTCGTCCGTCAGCCAGTCGTCGTCCTCCCACACCCGCATCGTCTCGTACATGCGCCGCCCGTAGAGCGAGGTGCCGATGTGCCGCTCGTGCTCGTTCCAGAACGCGTGCACCTCCTCGTCCGGTACGGACCAGTCGAAGGCACCGCTCTCGTCCTCGAGGAAGCCGTCGAGTGAGATGTTGGCCGCGTAGATGAGCTTGCCCATGGAGCTCTCCGTCCGGACGAGGGGCACCAGCGTGCGACGCCACGGGGGCGGAGTCAACAGCCCCGCCTGCCAGACCGAGAGCCCGCGCAGCCGGCGCACGAGCTGCCCGAGGCCTCCCATGCCGGCACCCTGATGCGATGTCTGACGTCCCTGTGAGACTCGAGTCATGGTGACCGTCGACGACGTGCGGCGGGTGGCTGTTGCCCTGCCGCGGACCACAGAGCACCTCATCAGCGACCGGGTGAAGTTCCGGGTCAAACAGCTGGTCTACGTCGCGTTCTCCCGGGACGAGACACTGATGGGGTTCGCCTTCCCCAAGGAGGAGCGCCAGGCGCTGGTGGACAGCGAGCCGGACAAGTTCTGTATGCCGTCCCCGACAGACCTCCGGTTCAACTGGGTCCTGGTGCGGACCGAGGCTCTCGGCGTCGAGGAGATGACCGACCTGGTCACCGAGGCCTGGACGATGGTGGTGCCGAAGGGTGTCGCTCGGGACTACTTCCAGGGCGCGAGCGCCGCACCCGGGAGCGGCCACCGACCGCCGACAGAGCAGCCGCCTGGTCCTACGTACCGCAGCCGGACATGATCCGCATGGCCTGCAGATCCCGGGGCGAGAAGGCGTCTGCTGAGTCCGCCAGGTGCCTGGCCAGGCCGGTCCCGGGCGAGGTCGCCGCGGGTTCGATGCCGGCTGCGCCCGCGATGACGGTTCGGACGACCTTCCGCATGACCACGGTGTCGTTGCCGACGGAGGCGGTGTAGAGGGTCGCCCGCACCTCGGTGAGGATGTTCTGGCCGGTCACCTTGTTGTGGGTGTAGGACTCCTGCAGGTCATAGCGCGACGGGCTCCCCGAGGAGTTCGGCGGGGCCTGGCCTCCGACGGGGTTGATCGTCGCGATGACGTACGGCCCCTTCTCGCTCGCCATCGTCCTGGCCTCGGCATACCGGACGGGGATCCCCCCGGTCTCCGCCTCCCTGAGGACGGCCTTGGTCTGGGCGACCAGGGCCGGCGACGGGCTGCCCGTGAGGATGAGGGCCACCGGCACACACCTCGTCCCCCATGGCTGCCCGACATCGAGCTGACGGCCGTAGCCGAGCTGCCTCGACGGGTACCCCTGCGGCAGCTGCCCGGTCGACAGTCCCTGCTGCGGGAGCGCGGCGGGCGTCGGGCCCGTCCTGGCGGTGCGGGCGTCGAAGACGACCCATCCGAGCACGATCACCAGCACGGCCGACACCGCCGCGGCAAGGGCCAGCCACACCCCACGGCGTCGTGGTGGAGCGGTCCATCCCTGGCCCCCGGCGAGCCCGGTCGGAGTCCCAGCGGGAGGCGACCAGGGCGAAGGAGGGGGTGCGAAGGGCGACTGCTGCCCACCCGGCGGGGTCGCCGGTTCCCAGACATACGGAGCGGGGGGTGGCCCGGGCGCGACGAGAGGGGCGTCGGCGAGCGGGATGGTGTCGGCGGGCGCGACGGTGTCGACGGGCGTGGGTGCGTAGGCCAGCGGCCCGGCGTCGACGAGCGGCCCGGCCTCGGCGAGCGACAGGGTGTCGGCGGGCGGGGGCGCCTCGGGTTCGGGTGCGCCCTCCGTCGGCCAGGAGAGGGGATCCACGCGGGCATGGTGGCACGCCGGCTCGGGGTGCGCTGCCGAACGGCGGATTCTGCGGCGAGGCCCACGCCCCCGGCCAGAACGAGGTCGACAGGACCACCGGCGTCCCGGCGCTGACCGGCCGGCTTCAGCGGGCGGGCTCGAGCTCCCAGTAGATCCGCTTGTTGTCCCGGCCCTTGTTGTCGAACCGCACGATCCGGGCCACCCCCACCTCGCTCGTCGAGTGCGGATGCGTTCCACCGCAGGCCTGCGCGTCGAAGCCGGCGATCTCGACCACCCGCACCCGTCCGTCGACCACCGGCGGGGTGACCTCGAGGGTCCGGACGAGCTCAGGGCGGCGGCGGAACTCCTCCTCGCTCACCGAGGTCGAGCCGATCGCGAGGCCAGCGGCGAGCACGGCATTCACCGCGTCCTCGAGGGCGGGCAGCAGCGCGCGCGAGAACCCGTCGAGCCGCAGGTCGATGCGGGACCGCTCGACCCCGAGCTGGACGCCGGTGATCCAGCCGTCGTGGCGCTCGCGGGCCACCGTGTTGACGACGTGCATGAGCGCGTGGGCCCGCATGAGGGCATAACGCCGGGGCCAGTCGAGCTCGCCGCGGACCTCGGCCCCCGACGCCACGTCGCCGTCGACGAGATGCCATACCTCGCCCTCGGCACGGACGTCGGTGACCGTCAGCCGCCTCCCTCCGACCGACAACCACCCCTGGTCCGCCGGCTGGCCGCCGCCACCGGGGTAGAACGCGGTGCGCGACAGGGCGACCCGATCGTCGCGGACCGCGATGACGGCGGCCTCGAAGACCCGCTGGTAGGCGTCCTCGAGAAAGAGCCGCTCGGTCATCCGGCCCGGGCGGGCGAGGGCGCCGCCCCCTCGAGCTGCTCCTCGAGCGCCTCGAGCCGCCCGAGGAGCTCGAGCATCGGCCGGACGATCTCCTCGTGCGCGAGGGAGTAGCACCGGCGCCGACCGTCGATCCGGACCGAGACCAGGCCCGCGGCCCGCAGGGCGGCGAGGTGCTTGCTCGCGGTGGGCTGGTCGAGGCCGCATCCCTCACTGAGGTTGCCGACATCGCACTCGTGGCTCGACAGGGCGCGCAGGAGCTCGCGCCGCGCCGGGTGGGAGAGGGCGCGGCATACGCCGGTCACGAGCTCGCTCACTCACCCGCCTCGCTGAGGTACTCCAGGGCCGCCAGAGCCGCGACCGTACCATCCGCGACGGCCGTCGTGATCTGACGGATCCGCTTGTTCCGGACGTCGCCGGCCGCGAAGACGCCCGGCAGGCTGGTGCGCAGCTCCTCGTCGGCGACGATCTCGCCCCGGTCGGTCAGCTTGAGCTGGCCCTCGAAGGCGGCCGAGTTCGGCACGTAGCCGATGAAGACGAAGCACCCGTCGACGGCCGTCTCGGTGACGACGCCGCTCGCCTTGTCCTGCGAGCGCACGGTCTGCAGCCCCGACTCCCCCGCGAACCCGAGCACCTTCTGGTTCATGAGGAAGGTGATCTTCTCGTCGGCCTGCGCCTCGGCGATGATCCACGGCTCGGCCTGGAAGTGGTCGAACTCGTGGACGATCGTGATCCGCGAGGCGAAGCGGCTGAGCGAGACGGCCTCCTCGAGAGCGGAGTTGCCGCCGCCGATGACGGCGATCGGCCGGCCCGTGAAGAAGTCGCCGTCGCAGGTGGCGCAGTACGAGATGCCCTGGCCGACGAAGCGGTCCTCACCCTCGACGCCGAGCTTGCGCGGCACGCCGCCGGTGGCGACGACGACGGCCCGGGCCGTGTAGGTCGTGCCGTTCTTGAGGGTGACCGACTTCGTCGTGCCGGTGAGGTCGACCTCGGCGATGCGGGCGAACGCCTTGACCTCGCAGCCGAAGGACTTCGCCTGCTCGAGCATCGTCTGCGACAGGGCGCGACCGGTCGTGTCGGTGACGCCCGGGTAGTTGGCCACCACCTCGGTGAGGACGGTCTGGCCGCCGACGGTGCCGGTGTCGAGGATCATCACCGAGCGCTTGGCGCGCGCGGCATAGATCCCCGCGGTGAGGCCGGCCGGGCCCGCACCGAGGATGAGGATGTCGTAGTCCGTGCTCATCGCGCTCATCGGTGGTGCCGATCAGCCTTCCGCGCCGAACTGCTGGTCGAGGATGCCGGTGACCTGGTCCATGGTCTGGATGCTGCTCGTCGCGGCGACGACCTTGCCGTTCTTGTAGTAGACGGTGAAGGGCAGGCCCATGAAGCTGCGGGTCTCGGGGAGCGAGCGGATCGTCCGCATGCCGACCTCGGAGTCGAACGGCATGTCGCGGAAGGCGACGTGGGCGTAGTCGTCGCGGATCGACTCCATGATGTCGTAGACGGGAAGGCACATCGGGCCCATCCGACCGCAGCAGATCATGACGTTCTCGTTGGTCGCGAGGGCCTCCGCGTAGGCCTCCTCGGTCTCGAGGTGCTCCAGGCCCGTCTGCAGGATCGACATCGGTGTACTCCTTCGTGGTGGCGGACGACATCCGCCTCGTATGCGGGGTTTGTCATATGCCATGAGCGGCATGTGATTGCGAGTCTAGCCACGCGCTCGGGAGACCTCGCAAGTTGGGTGACGCTTACCACCTCGGCCCCCGCCGCGGACCCCGGCGGAGCACCCGGCGCCGCCGGAGCGTCGCCTCCCAGGGTGGCTCGGGGCCCGGTGCCGGGTGCTACGTTGCGCCCGTGTCCACAGGTGCCCGGCGGTGGGCCATCGGGGTCAGGACCGGCGTCGGTGTCGGCGCCATCCTGCTCGTCCTGCTGCTCGCCGGCGTCGGGGTCGCCCAGGGGCTGTCCTCGTTCCTGGGCGTGCGGACCGAGGCCAAGTCCGTGCCCGTCGAACACCTCACCGCCGCGCCCGCCGAGGCGGTCGTCCCGCCGCCGAGCCTGGGCTCGGTGAGCATCGTGCACACCGAGCGCACCGACCTCGCCGTCGCCGAGCTGCGCAGCGCGATCGCGGCCGCGCCGAGCCGCAGCGCGGACTCCCTGCTCCTCACCGTCCACTACGGCAGCGCCGGGGGCGACATCGACACCTACACGGTGACGACCCTGCCCAGCCCCTTCGGCCGCGTCGCCCTGTCGGTCACCGCGCCCTCGGTCACCGGGGCGGTGCGGGCCGTCTACGACCTCGCCGCCCAGGTTCGCGCCGGGCGGTCGATCTTCGAGCACGTCAACACGACCGTCACCTCCAAGCTCCCGTTCCGGATGGTCGACCTCGGCGCCGCCGGGGTCACGCCCGACCCCGGCCAGTGGAACTCCTCGACGAACTACACCCTCAACGACGGCTACTTCGCCGACGTCGTCACCGCCGCCGCGCCCTACATCGACCAGGCCGCCCTGACCCGGGCCAGGGCCGACATCGACGCCTACGCCGCCCACGTGCTCGCCCTCGGCTACAACGCCATCACCATCCCCGGGTTCCTCGAGTACCTCACCTTCGAGGCGGTCCCTGGGGTGTATGCCGCGGGCGACCCGCACGTCGCGCGCGCCAAGGCGATGCAGGCGGCATTCGGGCCGATCTTCGCCCACCTGGCCGACCTCGGGCTCAAGGTCTACCTCGGCACCGACATGGTCGCCCTCGACAGCCCGCTCAAGGCGTACCTCGACACCCGCTTCGGCGGCCTGGCAACGACCAACCCCGACTTCTGGGGCGTCTACCGCGCCGGGCTGGCCGAGCTCTACCGGGCGATGCCGTCCCTGTCGGGGGTCCTCGTCCGGATCGGCGAGGGCGGCTCCGCCTACTCCCGGCCGGGGTGGGACTACTACTCCGACCTGGCGGTCACCTCGGTGCCGTCCGTCCGCGACATGCTCACCGCCCTGCTCGCCACCTCCGACGCCGCCGACAAGGACCTCGTCTTCCGGACCTGGAGCGTCGGCATCGGTGGCGTGGGCGACCTGCACACCGACCCCGCCGCCTACCACGCGGTGCTCGACGGCATCGACTCACCGCACCTCGTCGTGTCGACGAAGTTCGTCCTCGGTGACTTCTACTCCTACCTGCCCTTCAACGAGACGCTCACCATCGGCACCCAGCGCCGGATCATCGAGCTGCAGTCGCGGCGCGAGTTCGAGGACTACGGCTCGCTGCCCGACGACCTGGGCAGCCTCTACCAGCAGGCGATCCAGCAGCTGACCGCGGCCAACCCGCACATCGAGGGGATCTGGACCTGGACCCAGGAGGGCGGCCCGTGGCGCGCCGGGCCGATGACCCTCGAGCTCAAGACCGGCTTCTGGCAGCTCTACGAGCTCAACACGATCCAGGCCGTGCGGCTGGCCCGCGACCCCGCCACCGACCCGGCCGAGGTCACCGCCGACTGGGCCCGCGAGTACCTCTCCGACGACCCTGGGACCGTCGCGGCCATCGGCCGGATGATGGCCCTGTCACGGGACGCGATCCTCCACGGCCTCTACATCGGCCCGTATGCCGCGACCCGCGCCTTCGCCCTCGGCCTGCAGCCCCCGCCGATGATGTGGATCTTCGAGTGGGACATCGTCTCCGGCGACTCGGCGACCCTCGACACGATCTACTCGATCACCCGGGACGCCGGGAAGCTCGACGCGGCGATCGCCGAGGGCCACCAGGCCGTCACCATCGCCGAGCAGATGCGCTCGACGATCGCCGCGGCCCCCGCCGACACGTGGAAGGACGCGCAGCTCCACACCGACCTCGTCAACACCCTCGACTACGAGGTCCAGACGCTGCAGATGTTCGACGCCTACCGGGCGATGATCCTCCACCACGCCGCCTGGGCCGACACCGGTGACGGTCGGCAGTATGCCGAGTACCGCACCGCCGCAACGCAGTTCGACGACCTCGCGGCCCAGCACGAGACGCGCTACGCGCACGACCTCGACCAGTCGGCATACCTGCTCACGGCCGCCCGGCTCGGCATGGTCCGGGCCGACCGCGACCGGCCGATGGCCTGGCTCGCCGCCGGGCTGCTCGGGCTGCTCGGCGTCTGGTTCGTCGTGGGCCTGCTCGGCCGGCGGCTGGGCCGGGTCGGCCGGGTCGCCCGGGCGCACTGGCTGTCGGCGCTCATGCCCTGGCGGGCGGCCGAGCTCACCGTCGGGCTGGGCCGGCGCGGTCTGGCGCTCCTGGCCGCCGTGCCGCTCGGCTTCCTCGTCGCCAGCCGTCTGGTCCAGACCTGGTTCGCGGCACCCTCGCAGTGGTTCATCACCGGCCTGGCCTGGGTCGTCTTCCTCGGGGTCGTCGTCGGGTTCGCCTGGCGGCGGCACCTGCTCGGTGCCGTCGGCGCCGCGGTCGGCGGTGCGGTCCTGCTCCGGGTCGCGCTGCTCCTCGTCGCGCTCACCGGCCAGGGGCCGGCCGGCTACTGGTTCGCCTTCTGGGCCGACCCGGGAGCGCGGGGCGGCTACGTCGTCGTCGCGTTCGTCCTCTTCGCCTGGGTCCTCGTGGCGGCGGCCTGGGCGCTGCGGATGCCGTCCGCGGCCGTCGGCGCGGCGGGCGCCGCCCTCGTCATGGGCGGCGTCGTCGTCGGGGCGATCGGCCTCGAGCGGGCGATGACCGTGTGGAACGACCAGATGAACCTCCTGCCCTACGGGCTGTCACGGATCCTCGGGATCACCGTCTATCTCGGGATCCCGGCGGACCTGCCGTGGTGGGTGGCCGGGCTCGGGGGCATCCTCGTCGTCGGGGCCGTGCTCGGCTCGCTCGTGGTGCCGCGGGCGTCGAGGCTGGCCCGCGCGGTGCTGCTCCGGGTCGGCTGAGCCTGCGGCCGGCGGGCCGACGAGGCCGCGCCGGTGCACCGGCGGACGCCGCGCCGGCGGAAGAAACGGGGGCCGCTGGGCGCTGCAGGACGGACACGGTTCCGCTCCGACGAGCCCGAGGAGGCCCCCATGGCCACGCTCGACCACATCGACGACACGATCGCGGCATACCTGCGGACCCAGCGGCTGGGACGGCTCGCCACCGTCGACAGCCACGGCGCCCCGCAGAACAACCCGGTCGGCTTCTCCTACGACCCCGAGCTCGGGGTCATCGACATCGGCGGCCGGCGGATGGCCCAGAGCCGCAAGTTCCGGAACGTCCAGGGCAACCCTCAGGTGGCGTTCGTCGTCGACGACCTCGCCTCGACCGACCCGTGGCGGCCGCGGATGGTCGAGATCCGTGGCCGCGCCGAGACGCTGCACGTCGAGGAGCCCCCGCATCCGGGGATGACGCACGACATCATCCGGGTCCACCCCGAGCGGATCTTCACCTTCGGTCTCGACTGATCCCCTCGGGGGTCTTGCGCAGTCGACGTGCCTCCCTCAAACTCTTAGGAAACTTTCCTAACTGTTTCGGGGGAGCCATGACAAGGTCGTCGGCCACCCGCCTCGCCACGGTCACGCTGGCGGCGGCGTCGCTGCTCGCGCTCGCGGCATACCCCTCCTCCGCCGCGGGCCGGTCACCGGTGGCCGCGACCCCGGCGAGGGGCGCCACCGGCGCCCTCGGAATCCTGCGCCTGAACCAGCAGGGGTACCTCCCGGGGGAGACGAAGCAGGCCCGGCTCATGGCGCCGACGCGGCAGCCGGGGCCGACCACCTTCACCGTCACAGACGCGGCCGGCCACGTGGTCCTGCGTGGCAGCGTCCCGGCCGTCCCCGCGGGGTCCTGGAACGCCCGCTATCCCGAGGTCTACGTCCTCGACCTCAGCGCCGTCCGCGCCCCCGGCACCTACCGGCTGTCCACCCGCGGCGGCATTCCCACCGTCCCGGCCACCTTCGCCGTCGCCGGTGCGAGCAGCATCTACGGCACCGTGCTGAGCGACGGGATCGCCTTCGACCAGGCCCAGCGTGACGGGGCCGATGTCATCCCGGGGGCGCTGGACCGGCGACCCGCCCATCTCACCGACCGGGCCGCCACGGTCTACGCGTGGCCGACCATGGAGCCCGACTCCGACCTGATCACCGACCCCGACCTCACTCCGGTCGGCGGCCCTGTCGACGTCGCCGGCGGCTGGTTCGACGCCGGCGACTACCTCAAGTTCACCCACTCCACCGCGTATGCCGACGTCATCCTCTATACGAGCGCGCAGCTCCTCGGGGACCGGGCGCCGACGACGCTCCTCGCCGAGGCCCGGCACGGTGAGCAGTGGCTCGCCAAGATGTGGGACCCCGCGACAGGCGTCCTCTACCTCCAGGTCGGCATCGGCTCGGGCAACGAGGCCGGGACGTTCACCGGCGACCACGACCACTGGCGGCTCCCCCAGGCCGACGACTCCGACCGCGCCGCCGCCGACCGCTACGTGTCGCACCGGCCGGTCTTCGCAGCCAACGAGCCAGGCGCTCTCATCAGCCCCAACCTCGTCGGGCGGGTGTCCGCGGCCTTCGCGCTGGCCGCCCAGGCGGATGCCGCCGCGCAGCCGACCCGGGCCCGAGCCGAGCTGCACCTGGCCACCTCGCTCTATGCCCGGGCGGCCGTCGACGACCCGCCGGCCCAGCTCGTCACCGCCCTGCCCTTCGCGTTCTACCCCGAGAGCACCTGGCGCGACGACATGGAGCTGGGTGCGGCCGAGATCGCCCTGGCCGCACACCGACTGGGCCAACCCGCGCAGCGCTACGTCCGTGACGGGGCCCGCTTCGCTCGGGACTTCGCGGCCGAGGGGTCGACCGACACCCTCAACCTCTATGACACGAGCGCCCTCGCCGACGTGGCCCTGGCCCACGCGATGTCCGCCGTCCACGTGGGCGGGCTCGCTGTCACCCGGCATGACCTCGTCGCCCACCTGCAGCGGCAGATCGGGACGGGAGTCGCCCACGCGGCGACCGACCCGTTCGGCGCGGCGGCCTCGGTCGACGACTTCGACGTCAACTCCCACTCCTACGGCCTGATCGCCACCGTCGCTCTCTACGACCGGCTCACCCACACCTCCGACTACCAGGGCTTCGCCTCGACCGTGCGGACCTGGCTGCTCGGCGGTGACCCGTGGGGCGTCTCGTCGATGGTGGGCGTCGGAACCCGCTTCCCCGACTGCATGCAGCACCAGGTGGCCAACCTCGAGGGCTCGACCGACGGCACGCTGCCGCTCGACGTGGGCGCGGTCGTCAACGGTCCCAACGGCGCCGACAACTTCGACGGGGGCCTCGGCGGCTTCATGGGCGGCATGGTCCGGTGCACCTCCGCGGCCGACCACCTGACCCGCTTCGACGGTGCCGGCAGCCGCTACGTCGACGACGTCCGGGCGTGGCAGACCGACGAACCCGCCCTCGACATGACCGGCGCCGCGATCATCGCGGCCGCGGCCCAGCTGAGTCTGCACCCGGGGGCCGTGGTCCGATGAAGCCAGGAACCCCCCGCCTGCTCCGCGGCATCAACGACCGCGCCGCCCTCGACCTGTTGCTCAGCCACGGGCCCCTGACCCGGGCCCGGCTGGGCGAGCTCACCGGCCTGTCGAAGCCGACGGCCTCCCAGCTCCTGGCCCGGCTCGAGGAGGCCGGTCTCGTCATCACCTCCGGCAGTGCCTACGGCGGTCGCGGACCGCGGGCCCAGCTCTACGCGGTCAACCCCGATGCGGCATACGTCGCCGGTCTCGACGTCACAGCCGCGCGCATCGAAGCGGCCGTCGCCGATGTCACCGGGCGGATCGTCGGGGAGTACCAGCTGCGCACCCCGCGCCGTGCGAACCCCGACGCCGTCGCCCACGTCGTCGCCGCTCTCGACGGGGCCTGCGCGTCGGCCGGCCTGCCGGTCGCCCGGGTGCGCCGCGTCGCCATCGGGACCCCGGGCGCCTTCGACCCGCGCACCCGCAGGCTGCGCTACGCCCGGCACCTGCCGGGTTGGCACGAGCCCGACCTCCTCGACCGGCTCGCCGCCGAGATCGGCCGGCCGATCGACGTCGACAACGACGTCAACCTCGTCGCGATCGCCGAGCGCGCGGCCGGCGCCGCCCGCGATGTCGACGACTTCGCCGTTCTGTGGGCCGCCGAGGGCATCGGCGCCGCCCTCGTCATCGGCGGTCGGCTCCATGTCGGCGCGACCGGCGGAGCGGGCGAGGTCGGCTTCCTTCCCCTGCCCGGTATGCCGCTCGTCCGTGACGTCCGTCGAGGCAACGCCGGGGCCTTCCAGGAGCTGGCCGGCGCTCCGGCGGTGCTGGCCCTGGCCCGGGAGCACGGGATCCGCACGACCAACCCGGCCGCGGCGGTCACCACGGCCCTCGCGCGGGCCGGCGCCGGCGACCGGGGGGCGGAGCGGATGCTGCGGACCCTGGCCAGCCGGTTCGCCCTCGGCATCTCCGCCATGGTCGCCGTCGTCGACCCGGCACTCATCATCCTGGCGGGCGACATCCTCACCGCCGGCGGCCCGCGGCTGCTCGCCCTCGTGGCCGACGAGCTCGGCTCGCTCGCGGCCGCCCGGCCCCGCCTCGAGCTCGCCCAGGTCCACGACCGCCCGGTCCTGGCCGGGGCCCTGCGCACCGCCCTCGACGCGACTCGCGACGAGGTGTTCGACACCGTCCCACATCCCGCCATCGTCTCGGGCACCGCCCGACCCGGCCACTAGGAGAACCCGATGACCCGTCCTCGTCTTCGTCGCCGGCTCGCCGGTGGGGCCGCCTGCCTCGCCGTCACCCTCACCGCCTCGGCCTGTGTCGGCTCCTCCCAGGGAGGAGCGAGCGACAACCCGAGCGCCAAGGTCACGATCACCTTCTGGCACGGCTGGAGCGCGCCGAACGAGGTCAAGGCCATCCAGGACAACATCGACGCCTTCGAGAAGGCCCATCCGAACATCACCGTCAAGGCCGTCGGCAACATCACCGACGACAAGATCAACCAGGCCCTGCGGGCCGGCGGCCCCAGCGCCCCCGACGTCGTCTCGTCGTTCACGACCGACAACGTCGGCGAGTTCTGCACCTCCCACGCCTTCGTCGACCTGGGCCCCTTCCTCACGAAGGACGGGATCAACCCCACGGCGACCTTCCCCGCGGCCCAGCTCTCCTACACGCAGTACCAGGGGGACCAGTGCGCGTTGCCGCTGCTCAGCGACGCCTACGGCCTCTACTACAACAAGGACATGTTCCAGGCGGCGGGGATCGCCTCCCCACCGAAGACGCTGTCGGAGTTCGACGCCGACGCGGTCAAGCTGACCAAGGCCACGAGCAGCGGCTACTCCCAGCTCGGGTTCATGCCCGACTACCACGGCTACGAGTCGACCATCACGCACTTCGCGGCCCAGTGGTCTCCGCAGTACTTCACCTCCGACGGCACGTCCAACGTGGCCGCCGACGCCGGGCTGAAGGCGGCATACGAGTGGCAGAAGAACCTCGTCGGGCAGCTCGGCGGCTACGCCAAGCTCGAGAAGTTCCGGTCGACCTTCGGTGACGAGTTCAGCGACAACAACCCGTTCATGATCGGCAAGGTCGCCATGGCCATCGACGGCGAGTGGCGCGCGGGGATGATCGACGACTCCTCCAGCAAGGTGAGCTACGGCGTCGCGCCCTTCCCCGTCCCGGACGCCCTCGCCTCCCAGTACGGCAAGGGCTACATCACCGGCACCATCGTCGGGATCGCCCGGACCAGCCAGAAGCAGAACGCGGCGTGGGAGTTCGTCAAGTACCTCACGACGGACACCAACGCCGTCGTCAGCTTCGCGAACGCCATCCACAACGTCCCGTCGACCACGGCCGCGCTCGCGTCGAAGGACGTGAGCCAGGATCCCAACTTCCAGACGTTCATCACCATCGCGAGCAACCCGAACTCCAACACCACCCCGAGCAGCCCCAACGGCGGCGCGTACCAGCTGACCCTGCAGGACCTCGGTTACGCCTACGAGTCGGGCAAGCAGGCCGACCTGCAGTCCGGCCTGGCCAAGGCGGCCACGCAGATCGACACCGACATCGCCCAGGCCAAGTGAGGTCGGTGAGGTGACGACGGAGTCGGTGCACCGGACGGCGGTGCGGGTGCGAGGACGCTCCGGTGCCCCGCGCCCGCCCGTCAGCCCCGGTCTGAGGCGCCGGCGCCGCCGCGAGCTGGTCCGCAACCTCGCGTTCCTCTCACCCTGGCTGCTCGGTACCGGCCTGTTCTTCCTCTACCCCCTCATCACGACGGGGTGGCTGTCGTTCACCCACTACGACGGCTTCACCACCCCCACGTGGGACGGCCTCGACAACTGGGTGTTCGTGCTGCGCAGCTACCCGTTCTTCTGGCCGGCGCTGCGCAACACGCTCTGGTTCGTCCTCGTCGTCGTCACCCTGCGGGTCCTCGCCGGGCTCGCTCTCGGGATGCTCGTGATCCGGGTCAAGCGCGGCAGCCACCTCCTGCGCACCCTGTTCTACGCGCCGTACCTCGCGCCCCCGGTGGCGGGGACGCTCGCCTTCGTCTTCCTCCTCAACCCCGGCACCGGGCCGGTGAACTCCCTCCTCGGCCGGCTCGGCCTGCCGCAGCCGGGCTGGTTCAACGACCCCGCCTGGTCCAAGCCGGCCCTGACCCTGCTCGCGCTGTGGGGGGTCGGCGACCTCATGGTCATCTTCATGGCGGCCCTGCTCGACGTGCCCCGCGAGCTCTACGAAGCGGCCGAGCTCGACGGGGCCGGAGCGATCAACCGGTTCCGGCACGTCACCCTGCCGCACCTACGCCCCATCCTCGGCTTCGCCGTCATCACCGGGATCATCGCGACGATGCAGTACTACACCGAGCCGCTCGTCGCGGGTCAGGTCGCAAGCGGTCAGATCGGCGGGTCCGGGCAGCAGGTCGAGCCGGGCTACCCCGCCGGCTCGACGCTCACTCTTCCTCAGCTCGTCTACAACCTCGGTTTCCAGCGCTTCGACATCGGTGCCGCCTGTGTCGTCGCCCTCGTCCTCTTCGCGCTCTCGATGCTCTTCGCCGCGTTCCTCATGCGCCGCCGGAGCGGCTTCCTCACCGGGGAGGACTGACGATGGCCACCACCCACCCCGCGCCGGCCCGACCGCTTTCCGGCCCGACAATCACCTCGCGCCGGGCCCGCCTGGTCCTGGAGTGGGTCGCCGTGCACTCGATCGCCATCGCCGCGGCCCTCTTCTTCGTCATGCCGTTCGCCTTCGTCGCCCTCACGGCGCTGATGAGCGACCGGCAGTCGCTCACACCGCAGATGTGGCCCAACCCCTTCGTGTGGCACAACCTCGTCCAGGTCTGGCACACCCCGGGCTTCCCCACCTGGTGGCGCAACACGCTCATCTACGCCGTCGCCGGAACCGCCCTGACGCTGCTGTCGAGCGTTCCCGTGGCGTACGCCCTCTCGACCTTCCGGTTCCGCGGCAGGGGTCTGGCGATGATGGTCATCATCGCGACGATGATGCTGCCGCCGCAGGTCGCGATCGTCCCGCTCTATCTCATCTGGGCACAGGACTTCCACCTCACCGGGACGCTGTGGCCGCTCATCATCCCGTTGGCGTTCGGTGACGCCTTCTCGATCTTCCTGCTGCGCCAGTTCATGCTCACCCTCCCGAAGGAGTACCTCGAGGCGGCCAAGGTCGACGGGTGCGGAGACTTCACGGCGCTGGTCCGGATCGTCATCCCGATGGTGAAGCCCGCCATCGCGGCGGTCGGGCTGTTCCAGTTCTTCTACTGCTGGAACGACTACTTCGGCCCGCAGATCTATGCGAGCGAGAACCCCGCGGCGTGGACCCTCAGCTACGGGCTGCAGACCTTCAAGAGCGCGCACCACACCAACTGGAACCTCACGATGTCCGCGACCCTGCTCGTCATGGCGCCGGTCATCATCGTCTTCTTCTTCGCCCAACGGGCGTTCGTCGAGGGCGTCACACTGACGGGAGTGAAGGGATGAAGCTTGTCGTCGTCGGCGGCGGCTCGACGTACACACCGGAGCTGGTCGACGGGATCGGCCGGTTGCGCGACGCCCTTCCGGTCGACGAGCTCGTCCTCGTCGACCCGGCGACCGAGCGCCTCGAGCTCGTCGGCGCGTTCAGCCGACGGATCCTCGCCCGGCTCGACCACTCCGCGGCGCTGCGGACGACCGGCGACCTCGACGCGGCCCTCGAGGGTGCCGACGCCGTCCTGCTCCAGCTCCGGGTCGGCGGTCAGGCGGCCCGCGGCCAGGACGAGACCTGGCCGCTCGAGTGCGGCTGCGTCGGTCAGGAGACGACCGGCGCCGGCGGCCTGGCCAAGGCGCTGCGAACCGTGCCGGTCGTCCTCGACATCGCCGAACGGGTCCGCACCCTCGCCCCGTCGGCGTGGATCGTCGACTTCACCAACCCGGTGGGCATCGTCACCCGGGCCCTGCTCCAGGCCGGGCATCGCGCCGTCGGCCTATGCAACGTGGCGATCGGCTTCCAGCGCAGGTTCGCCAGGCTCCTCGACGTCGCTCCCGACGACGTGCGTCTGGACCACGTCGGGCTCAACCACCTGACCTGGGAGCGGGCTGCCGTCGTCGGCGGTGTCGACCGGCTGCCCGAGCTGCTGGTCGAGCACGTCACCGACCTCGCCGAGGAGGTCGAGCTCCCCGTCTCGCTGCTCACCCGCCTCGCCGTCGTACCGTCCTACTACCTGCGCTACTTCTACGCCCACGACGAGGTCGTCCGCGAGCTGCGCAGCTCGCCGTCGCGGGCGTCGACGGTCGCGGCGATCGAGAGCCGGCTCCTCACGATGTATGCCGATCCGGCCCTCGACACCAAGCCCGACCTGCTCATGGAGCGCGGCGGCGCGTACTACTCCGAGGCCGCGGTCCAGCTCACCGCGGCGCTTCTCGGCACCGGCACCGACGACCGTCCGCAGGTCGTCAACCTGCGCAACGACGGCCTCCTGCCGTTCCTGCCCGACGACGCGGTCGTCGAGGTCCCGGCCATGGTCGACCACGACGGCGTGCATGCCGTGCCGTCCGCCCCGCTCGAGCCGGTCTTCGCCGGGCTGGTCGCCGCGGTCACGGCATACGAGCATCTGGCCCTCGACGCGGCCCTCCACGGCGGCTACGACCGGGTCTTCCGGGCGCTGCTGGCGCACCCGCTCGTCGGCCAGGCCGACCGGGCCGCGGGCCTGGCCGACCGCCTCATCGCCCACAACCGCGACCACCTCGCCTGGGCCTGAGATGTCCGACCCCGCACCTCCCGTCGGCGTCCTCGCGATCGACGCGGGCAACAGCAAGACCGACGTGGCCCTCGTCGGCACCGACGGCCGGGTCCTCGGCACCGCGCGGGGCGGGTCGTTCCGGCCGCACGCGGTCGGGGCGGAGACCGCGGTCGCCGGGCTGGTCCCCCTCGTCGAGGCGGCGAGCACGGCGGCCGGGGTGCCCCCCGGGACCCGCCCGTTCGCGGAGCACGTGTCGGCCTGCCTCGCCAACGCCGACCTGCCCGCGGAGTATGCCGCGCTGGAGTCCGCGCTGTCCGCGCACGGCTGGGGCCGGAGCACCGAGGTCAACAACGACACCCTCGGGCTGCTCCGGGCCGGGCTCGACGAGCCGCGCGGCGTCGCGGTCGTCTGCGGCGCGGGGATCAACTGCGCCGCCCTGCTTCCCGACGGGCGGAGCGCCGGCTTCGCGGCGGTCGGCCACATCTCAGGCGACTGGGGCGGCGGCGGCAACCTGTGGCAGGAGGCGATGTGGTGGGCCGCCCGGGCCGAGGACGGCCGCGGCCCCCAGACCCGGCTGCGCACCGCCCTGCCCGAGCACGTCGGCCTCACCTCGATGGCCGAGCTCATCGAGGCGGTCCACCTCGGACGGCTGACCGAGACCGAGTGCCTCGACCTCACCCCGGTCCTCTTCACGGTCGCCGAGGAGGGGGACCTCGTCGCCGACGCCGTCGTCCGCCGTCAGGCCGAGGAGGTCGTGGCGCTCGCCGTCGCGGCGATGCGGCGGCTCGGGGTCGACGGCGAGCCCATCGACGTCGTCCTCGGCGGCGGGGTCCTCGCGGCGGAGCGGCCGGGCCTCATGCGGCGGATCGACGCCCTCCTCGCCGAGCAGGCGCCGCTCGCGCGGTGGCACGTCGTGCGAACGCCACCGGTGGCCGGTGCCGCCCTGCTCGGGCTGGACCGGATCGGGGCGAGCCAGCAGGCCAGGGCCCGGCTGCGGGCCCACTACGCCTGACCCTCGACGGGTGCGGCTCCGACCAGCGGCGTGACCGACACGGACGGGCCCCGACCACCCGTGAGGTGTGGGCGGGGCCCGTGGCCGGGGTGCTACTCGGCCCTGTCGGCCGAGCTCTCGGACCCGTTCGGGCCTGCCGTCTGCTCGACGCTTCCGGTGTCCGTCCCGTCCGTCGTCCCCGGCTCGGCCTGAGCCGCTCCTGCGGAGGTGCCGCTCGCGGCCGTCATGCCGACCGAGGACGACCGGCCGGTGTCGGGCGGGGTGTAGGCACCGGCGGTCGCCCAGGGGTCGGCCGACGCGGTGCTGCGCCGATAGACCACGGCCGTGACGACGGCACCGAGGCCTGCGAGCAGCAGCAGCGTGAGCCAGCGGTGCCGCCGCCGGCCGCCCTTGGCCAGCGCCTTGGCGTCCTTCTTCAGCTGACGCGCCGTCGCGGCCGCGTCCTTGGCGGCCTTGCGGGCCTCCTTGCGGGTCCGCTTCGCCTTGCGCCGCGAGGGGCGGGTCGAGACCTCCGCGGCCCTGCGGACGTCGTCGGCCCGGTCCTCGGCCGCGGCCCGGGCGGTCTCACCGGCCTGCGCGGCGCCCGCCTTCGCCGTCCCGACGGCCTCCTTGGCTCCCGCGACGACGCTCTCGGCGGCAACGCGCGCCCCCGTCGAGATCGTGTGGGCCACCTCGCTCGCCGTCGACCTCACCATGGAGGCGTAGTCGGGTGCGAGGGCCGTGGCCCGGTCGCTCGCCTCGTGGGCGCCGGCCTTGATCGCCGTGGCCGCCTCCGTGGCGACGCTCGACACGGCCTGAGCGGTGTCACCGGCGCCGGCGCGCAGGGCGTCCTTCACCTTGTCGGTCGTGGTCGTGGTGCGTAGCACGGCTCCTCCTTCGTATCCCGTCCGTCCCACCATCCTGCCCCTTTTGCCAGGGACGAAACCATCGCCGGTATGCCGCGGGGAGCGGCCCGCGCCCACCCGGCACCGGTCCGTCGCCGCCCGGACGGCGACCTGCACCACCTGACCGGGGCGCGGCATACCCATGGCACAATCGCGCCCATGAAGGCAACCCTGCACACCAACCACGGCCCCATCGTCATCACGCTGTTCCCGGACCAGGCTCCGAAGACGGTCCGGAACTTCGTCGGCCTCGCCACCGGTGAGCAGGAGTACCGCGACGACGCGGGCCGGACGAACCCGACGAAGTTCTACGACGGCCTCGTCTTCCACCGGATCATCCCGAACTTCATGATCCAGGGCGGCTGCCCGCTCGGTCAGGGCACCGGCGGCCCGGGCTACACCTTCGACGACGAGATCCACCCCGACCTCGCGTTCGACCGCCCCTACCTGCTCGCCATGGCGAACGCCGGCAAGCGGATGGGCAAGGGCACCAACGGCTCCCAGTTCTTCATCACGGTGACCCCGACGGGCTGGCTCACCGGCAAGCACACCATCTTCGGTGAGGTCGCCGACCAGCCCAGCCGCGACCTCGTCGACTCGCTCTCCGGGGTCGCCACCGGTGCGATGGACCGTCCTGTCGAGGACGTCGTCATCGAGCGGGTCGAGATCGAGGACTGACCCCCGAGCGCCCCGCGCCCGAGCGCACCACCACCGACGAGAGACGCGCCGTGACCGACCCGAGCGCCGCGGACCCACCGGCCACCGCCGAGCCGGTCTGTCCCCGCCATCCCGACCGGGTCTCCTACGTCCGCTGTCAGCGCTGCGGCCGGCCGACCTGCTGGGAGTGCCAGCGGCCGGCGGCGGTCGGCATCCAGTGCGTCGACTGCGTCAAGGAGGGCGCCCGGACCGTCCGGCAGAGCCGGACGATCTTCGGCGGCACGGTGGTGCAGGGCCGCCCCCTCGTCACCACGGGCCTCATCGCCGTCTGCGTCGTCGTCTACCTCGCCCAGCTGGCCCGCCCCGGGCTGACCACGGACCTCGGCTTCGTGCCGGCCCTCGCCGACACCGAGCCGTGGCGCTTCCTCACCTCGGCCTTCGCCCACAGCCCCAGCTCGATCTTCCACATCCTGTTCAACATGTACGCCCTGTGGGTCATGGGGGGCTACCTCGAGCCGCTCCTCGGCCGCGGCCGGTTCCTCGCGGCCTACCTCATCAGCGCGCTCGGCGGCTCGGTGGGCTTCCTCCTGCTCGCCAGCCCGCCGACCGCGGCCGACCTCGCCGCCGGCCAGACCGGCAACTGGCTCGCCGTCGCCGTGGGCGCCTCGGGTGCGGTCTTCGGGCTGTTCGGGGTCTTCCTCATGCTCAACCGCCGGCTCGGGCGGTCCTCCGCCTGGATGTACACCGTCATCGCGATCAACGCGGTCTACGGGTTCGTCGTCCCGGGGATCGCCTGGCAGGACCACCTCGGCGGCTTCGCCACGGGGCTGGTCTGCGGCGGCCTGCTCGCCTACACGGGGCGGCGGGAGTCCGGTCGGGCCGGCTCGTGGACGACGCACTGGCTCGGGCTCGCCGCGGTGACGCTCGTCCTCGTCCTGCTGGCGGTCGGCAAGTATGCCGTGACGCCGACGGTGCTCTGAGGCACCGAGGACCCGCCGGCACCGAGGACCCGGCTCACCCAGGAACCGGCGCGCTCAGGAACCGGCGCGCTCAGGATCCGAGTCCGCCTCCCAGGTGCCTCCGACGGTTCGCCCAGGACTTACACACGTGTCATTTGTCCCCAGTGTGGACAACTCCTGTGGACAACCGGGTCGAGCGCCCTCGGTGAACGCCGGAGGGATCGGTCAGCGCCAGCGCGTCGTCATGGCGAACCCGATCACCATGAGCCCGAATCCGACACCGATGTTCCACGTCCCGAGCGACTCGATGGGGAAGCGCTGCTGGGTGATGTAGAAGGTGACGACCCAGAGCAGCCCGACGACCATGAGGCCCACCATGACCGGGGCGTACCAGGCGGGGTTGCCCGTCGTGACCTTCTGGGCTCGGCGGGGCGGCGGGGTGAAGACGGGCTTGGAGCGACCCTTGGACTCGGGCACGGACACCTCTCCTTGCTACTGCGACGTTTGCCCTAGCGTAGATGCTGCTCGCCGAATGGAGGTCGCCCGCCCGTGTCACTGCGCCGCTCCGCGCTGCTCACCCGGCGCCCGACCCGCTGGTCGGTGCTCGTGCCGGTCGTCGGCGTCCTCGCCGGGGCGCTCTTCGCGACGAGCAGCGCCGCCTCGCAGAACGGCACCCTCCGCACGGCCGCGACGGGGCTGCCCGACCTGATCCGCGAGCGGACCGCCCAGAACCAGCAGCTCGCGGCCCAGCTCGCGACCCTGCAGGGGCAGGTCGACGCCCTCACCGAGGCCAACGCGCCGGGCTCGACCTCGGTCAAGGCGCTCACGGCCGAGGGCGACCGTCTCGCGGCCTCGGCCGGCCGGACCGCGGTGCGCGGCCCGATGATCCAGGTGACCCTCAACGACTCACCGTTGCGCGGCGACCAGATCCCCGCCGGCCTCGGGGTCGACTCGGTCGTCGTCCACCAGCAGGACGTCGAGGCCGTCGTCAACGCCCTGTGGGCCGGCGGCGCCGAGGCGATGATGCTCCAGGACCAGCGGGTCATCAGCACGAGCGCGGTGCGGTGCGTCGGCAACACCCTCATCCTCCAGGGCCGGGTCTACTCCCCGCCTTACGTCATCCGGGCCATCGGCGACATCAACGCGATGGAGGAGGCGCTCGCCACCGACCCGCAGGTCGTCATCTACCAGGAGTACGTCGCGGCGGTCGGGCTCGGCTACGACGTCACGACGAGGTCCCAGGCGACCTTCCCCGCCTTCGCGGGCTCCGTGGTCCCCAAGTACGCGAGCGCCGTGACGCCATGAAGGGCGCCCGTGCCATCTCGGTGGCCGGCGAGGTGCTCATCACCCTCGGCGTGCTCGTCCTGCTCTTCGTCGGCTGGGAGCTGTGGTGGACCGACGTCACCGCGAACCGCGCCCAGTCGAGCACCGTCAGCGCCCTCGAGAACGACTTCGCCGACCATTCCTCCACGAGCGTCCGTCCCGACGACGCCATCCCGGGGCAGGCGTTCGCGATCCTGCGCATCCCGAGGTTCGGGGCGGGCTACGCCAAACCGGTCTACCTCGGCACCGACCACGACACCCTCACCAAGGGGGTCGGTCAGTACCTCCACACGGCCGAGCCGGGCGAGATCGGCAACTTCGCCGTCGCCGGCCACCGCACGACCTACGGTCGGCCGTTCAACCAGGTCCAGATGCTGCGCAACGGCGACGTCATCATCGTCGAGACCGCGCAGGCCTACGTCGTCTACCGGGTGAGCTCGCACGAGATCGTCGACCCGAGCGACACGGCGGTCATCGCCGCGGTCCCGGACCAGGTCGGCGCCACCGCGAGCAAGGCCTACCTGACGATGACGACGTGCCACCCGGAGTACAGCGCCCGGCAGCGCTACGTCGTCCATGCCCTGCTCCTGCGCAGCTACCCTCGGGACACGGGCCTGCCGCGGGCCCTGCTCACCGTGCCGGCGAAGGGACCGTGATGTATGCCGCCCTCTGGCGCCGGCTGCCCGGCCCCACGGCCGTCAAGGTCGTCGAGCTGCTCGTGCTGCTCCTCCTCGCCCTCGTCGTGCTCTTCCAGTGGGTCTTCCCCTGGATCTCGCCGTACATGCCGTTCAACGGCACCACCGTCGACTCCGGGCTCGGGGTCCTGATGCGAGGGGGGACCCCGACATGAGCGGCACCGACCCGTCTGCCGCCCCGGGCGCGGCCCGGATCCTCGTCGTCGACAACTACGACAGCTTCGTCTTCACCATCGTCGGCTACCTCGAGCAGCTCGGCGCCACGTGCACGGTCGTCCGCAACGACGCCGTCGAGCCCGCCGACGGGGCCGACTTCGACGGGGTCCTGGTCTCGCCCGGCCCCGGCACGCCCGAGGAGGCCGGTGTGTCGATGGCGATGATCGACGCGTGCGGCGAGCGCGCCCAGCCGATGCTCGGGGTCTGCCTCGGCCACCAGGCCCTCGGTGTCGTCTGCGGGGCCTCCGTCGGGCGCGCCCCCGAGCTGCTCCACGGCAAGACCTCGCTGGTCCACCACGACGGCACGGGCGTCCTGGCCGGCCAGCCGGAGCCGTTCACGGCGACCCGCTACCACTCGCTCGCCATCGACCCGGCCACCCTGCCCGAGATGCTCATCGCCAACGGGCACACCGACTCGGGCATCATCATGGCCGTCCGACACCGCGACCTGCCGCTGCACGGGGTGCAGTTCCATCCCGAGAGCGTCCTCACCGAGGGTGGCCACCGGATGCTCGCCACCTGGCTCGAGCTGTGCGGCCTGGCCGGTGCCGTCGAGCGGTCGGCCTCGCTCAGCCCGCTCGTCCACGACCCGGCGGCGGCCGCCCTACGCCCGGCCTGACGGCATACGCGGACCACCGCCGCGGCCCGGAGGCTGCGGCGGTGGCAGCGGCTTATCAGGTCGGGCTGGGGCTCGGGCTCGAGCTGTCCGTGGGCGTGGGCGTCGGGGTCGACGTCGGCGCCTGGGCGACGACGATGGTCACCGTCGAGCCGCGGTCGGCCGTGCCCTTGGCCGGTGTCTGCGAGATGACCGTGCCCTCCTGCACGCCGGCCTGCTCCTTGTAGTCGGTCTTGGGGACCAGCCCCGCCTGGGCGAGGGTCGACAGGGCGTCGTTCTGGATCATCCCGACGACGTTGGGGACGGTCACCTTGCCCGACGAGACGTTGAGCGAGATGAGGGTCCCGGGGGCGACCAGCGAGTCCGCGGCGGGGCTCGTCGAGATGACCTGGCCCTTGTCGAGGGTCGAGTTGTCGACCTCGGTCACCTTGCCGACCTTGAGCTTGGCCGCCTCGAGGATCTGGGTCGCCTGGTCGACCGTCTTGCCCTCGAGGTCGGGGACGCCGACGTTGTTCGGTCCGGAGGAGACGGTGAGGGCCACGACGCTGTTCTTCTCGACGCTCGTCCCTGCCGCGGGGTCCTGCGCGATGACGGTGCCTGCGTCGGCGGTGTCGCTCGCTTCGCGGCTGACCGTGTAGCGCAGCCCGGCCTTGGTCAGGTCGGAGGTGGCCACCTGCTCGGGCTTGGTGACGACGCTCGGGACGGCGACCATGTTGCGGGCCGCCGCCTGCTTGTCGAGGTAGGTCTTCAGCCCGAGGCCGAGCAGCCCGAGGATGACGACGACGGCGACGGTGATCCAGATGGCCCGGCCGGAGCGGCGCTCCTCGCGCACGTCGGCGCGACTGGGGTAGGCGTCGAGGACCGGGTCGGGCTGCGGCGTCGGGTCCGGGGGTGAGGTGACAGGGGTGTAGACCTCGGTCGGCTCGGCCCCGATCGCGCCCATCTGCTCGGTGGCCACGTCGCCCCGGCCGGCACCCACGGCGGCGGCGCCTGCGCCGACGCCGAGCGCGCCCCCGACGGCCGCACCCTCGACGGCGCCCATGGCCTCGGCGCTGATCGGCCAGCCGAGCCGGACCGAGCGCAGGTCGGACCGGAACGACACCGCGTCCTGGTACCGGGCGTCCCGGTCCTTGCCGAGCGAGTGCAGGACCACGGCGTCGAGCTCGGGGGTGATGCCGCCGATGAGCCGGGAGGGCGGCACCGGGGACTCGCCGACGTGCTGGTAGGCGATCGAGACCGGGGTGTCGCCGACGAAGGGCGGCCGGCCGGTCAGCAGCTCGAAGAGCATGCAGCCGGTGGAGTACAGGTCGGAGCGGTGGTCGACGGCCTGCCCCTGGGCCTGCTCCGGCGAGAGGTACTGCGCGGTGCCGATGACCGCCTGGGTCTGGGTCATCGTCGCGTTGGAGTCGGCGATGGCCCGGGCGATCCCGAAGTCCATGACCTTGACCGAGCCGTCGTTGCCGAGCATGACGTTGGCCGGCTTGATGTCGCGGTGGACGATGCCCTTGCGGTGGCTGTAGGCCAGGGCGTCGAGGACGCCCTCGGTGATCCGGGCGGCCTCGGCGGGCTCGACCTTGCCCTTCTCGTTGAGGACGTCACGCAGCGTGCGCCCCTCGACGTACTCCATGACGATGAACGGCACGGCGACGTCGGCGCCGCCGGACTCGACGGAGTGGTCCTCACCGGAGTCGTAGACGGCGACGATCGCCGCGTGGTTGAGCCCCGCCGCCGACGTCGCCTCACGGCGGAACCGGGTGATGAACGAGGGGTCGCGCGCGAGGTCGCTGCGCAACATCTTGATCGCGACCTCGCGGTCGAGGCGCATGTCGTGGCCCAGGTGGACCTCCGCCATGCCGCCCCGGCCGATGAGCCGGCCGACCTCATAGCGGCCGCCCAGCAGCTTCGGAGCCTCAGCCATCGTGCTCTCTCCTCATGACTTCTTCAGCCGTGCCTCAATCATGGCCTTCGCGATCGGGGCCGCAACGCGACCGCCCACCGCCTCGTTGCCGGCATTCCCACCATCTTCGACCACGACCGCCACGGCGATCTTGGGGTCGCTGTCCGCCGGGGCGAACGCGATGAACCAGGCGTGCGGCGGCAGCCCCGTCCCGTGCTGGGCGGTGCCGGTCTTGCCCGCCACGGTCACTCCCGAGATCTGGGCGGCCGTGCCGGTGCCCTGCCTGACGACGTTGATCATCATGTCGGTCAGCTCGGCGGCCACCTCGGGGGTGACCGCCTGGGAGAGCTGCGTCGGCTGGGCGGAGTCGATGACCTGCAGGTCCGAGCCGAGGATCGACTGGACGAGGTAGGGCTTCATGACGGTCCCGCGGTTGGCGATGCCCGCGGCGACCATCGCCATCTGCAGGGGGGTGACCCGCGTGTCGAACTGCCCGATCGAGGACTGTGCGAGCTGCGGGGGGTTCGGGTCGGCGGGGAAGACGCTCGGGGTGACCGTCATGGGGATGCTGAGCGGGTCCCCGAAGCCGAACCTGGCCGCCTGGGCGTTCATCGCCTCGGCCCCGAGGTTCATGCCGAGCCAGCCGTATGCCGTGTTGCACGAGATCGTCAGCGCGTGGTCGAGCGAGGTCTTGTCGTTGGGGCCGCAGGCGCTGGGGAAGTCGTTGACGAGGGGGACGGAGGTCTGCGGGAGGTCGAGCTTGGCGGGGCCGGGGATGAGCGTGCTCGGGGTGAACTTGCCCGAGGACAGGGCGGCCGCGGCCGTGATGACCTTGAAGGTCGAGCCGGGCGGGTAGAGGTCGCCGGCGATGGCGCGGTCGACGAGGGGCCGGTTGGGGTTGCTCTCGAGCTTCTTCGAGGTGTTGACGACGGCGGTGAGGTCGTGGCTCGCCAGGGCGTTGGGGTCGTAGGTGGGGTGGCTGACGAGCGCGAGGATGGCCCCGGTCTTGGGGTCGAGGGCGACGGCGGCCCCCCGCTGGTTCCCGAGCGCCTTCTCGGCGGCGTCCTGGACGGCCGGGTCGATCGTCGTCTCGAGCGTGGCCCCCTTGGGCTTGCGCCCGGTGAAGAGGTCGGAGACCCGGCGGTAGAACAGCTGGTCGCTCGACCCCGACAGCAGGGACTGCTCGGCCGACTCCAGGCCCCCGGCCGCCCCGAAGAAGGAGTAGTAGCCGGTGATGTGCGCGTACTCCGGTCCCTTGGGGTAGGTGCGCAGGTAGGCGTACTGGTCGTTGCTCGGCACCGACTTGGCGACCGGCGTGTCGCCGACGAGGATCTGGCCGCGGTCCCGCGAGTACGTCGACAGCAGGGTGCGTCGGTTGTCGGAGCGGGCGTTGATCGACTTCGCCTCGACGAACTGGATGAACGTCGTCGAGATGAGCAACGCCGCGAAGAGGACCGCGACGACGGTCGAGAGGCGACGGATGGGGGCGTTCACCGCAGCCTCACCACCTCGGTCTTGGCGTCCCCCGTGGGGTTCGCGGGACCGGCCTCGGGGACCGGCCGGCGGGCGTGGTCGCTGATCCGCAGGAGGATCGCGACGAGCGTCCAGTTCGCGAGGAGCGAGGAGCCTCCCGCGGAGAGGAAGGGCATCGTCAGTCCGGTCAGCGGGATGACCCGGGTGACCCCGCCGACGACGACGAAGACCTGGAGGGCGACGGAGAAGGCCAACCCGGCGGCGAGGAGCTTGCCGAACCCGTCGCGGGTGCCGACCGAGGTCCGCAGCCCGCGCTCGACGAGGAGGGCATAGAGGGCGAGCAGGGCGAAGAGGCCGACCATCCCGAGCTCCTCGCCGAAGCTGGGGAAGATGAAGTCGGACTCGGCGAACGGGGTGAGGTAGGGCCGCCCCTGGCCCAGCCCGGTGCCGAGGAGCCCGCCGGCGGCCATGCCCATGAGCCCGTCGGCGAGCTGGCTCGAGGCCTTGAGCGCCTCGGGCGTGAAGGTGTGCAGCCAGAGCAGGACGCGCTCCTGGACGTGGCCGAAGAGGAGGTAGGCGGCATACGCCCCGGCACTGAACAGGACGAGACCGATGGCGAGCCACGAGACGCGCTCGGTCGCGACATAGAGCATCGCGACGAAGAGGCCGAAGAAGAGCAGCGAGGTGCCGAGGTCCTTCTCGAAGACGAGGACCCCGAGGCTGAGCCCCCAGGCGACGAGGATAGGGCCGAGGTCACGGGCGCGCGGCAGGGTCATCCCGAGGATCTTGCGCCCCGCGACCGAGAGGGCGTCACGGGTCTGGACGAGGTAGCCGGCGAAGAAGACCGCTAGGATGATCTTCGCGATCTCGCTGGGCTGGAACGAGAACCCGCCGACGTGGATCCAGATCTGCGAGCCGTTGATCTGCTGGCCGAGGACCGGGATCAGGGGCAGCAGCAGCAGCCCGAAGCCGACCGCGGCAGCGGTGTAGGTGTATCGACGGAGCAGCCGGTGGTCGCGCAGGACGACGAGCACCCCTGCGGCGATCGCGGCGGCCAGGGCGCTCCACAGCAGCTGGTGGAAGGCGAACCCGTCGCTGAAGGTGCGCCCGTTGGCCAGGTCGAGCCGGTAGATCATGACCAGCCCCAGCCCGTTGAGCAGGGTCGCGATGGGGAGCAGGGTCGGGTCGGCGTACGGCGCCCGCCAGCGCAGGACGAGGTTGAACGCGATCGCGATGGCCAGGAACCCCAGGGAGTAGGTGACCAGGCTCGGCGGCACCGCCCCCTGGACGGCCATGCCGACGTCGGCATAGGCGACCGCGACGATGACGACGGCGAAGACGATGAGCAGGAGCTCGGCGTTGCGGCCCTTGCTGGGGGTGAGGGGGGTGACGACGCTCAACGGTCAGCCCGCCTTCGTCGACGGCGTGGACGAGGGCGACGTCGTCGGGGAGGCGGACGGGGACCCCGACGTGCTCGGCGTGGGTGACGGCTGGGTCCACGTCGGGGGCACCGACTGGCACTGCTGGCCCTGCTCGCGGGCGTAGCGGCAGGCGGCGGCCTGGACGCGCAGCGTGGCGACGAGGGAGTCGGCCTGCGCCCGGCTGCCCGCGTCGGTCCCGTCCGCGAGCTCGCTCTGGTAGATCGCCGGCAGGTCGCTCACGGCGACGTCGGAGGTCTCGACCGGCTGGGACAGCGAGAGCGGCCCGAGCTTCTGCTGGACACCCTGGAAGACGGTGACCTGACCGTTGTCGATGCCGACGTAGAACTGCTGCTGGGTCCACCGGTATGCCGCGTAGCCGCCACCCACGACGACGACGGCGACCAGCGCCACGATGCCCAGCCACCGGGCGACGCGGGCCCCTCGGCTGCGGGGGCCCTCCTCGGCGAGGGTCAGGTCGTCGCCCTCGTCGTCGCCACCGGCGGCGGTCCGGGCGAGCTGGGCCGCCTTGGCGGCCGGCGTCGTCGGGATCGGCCGGGTGCCGCGCTCGCGGGCGGCGGCGCCCACGACCTGGGGGACGGTCGACGGGTGGGTCTTCGTCGCGTCGACCACGTCGCCGACGACGACAGTGACGTTGTCGGGGGCGCCGGCCCGCAGCGAGAGGGCGACGAGGCGCTCGCAGGTCTCGGCCGGGTCGGCCGTCCCGGTGAGCACCTCGGCGATCGTGTCGGCGGCCACGAAGTCGGTGAGCCCGTCGGAGGCGATGACGTAGCGGTCGCCCACCCGGGCCTGGCGGACGACGATGTCGGGCTCGTCGGTCGGCTGGCCGGTCAGCACGCGGGTCACGAGGGACCGCTGGGGGTGGTGGACCGCCTCCTCGGGGGTGATCCGGCCCTCGTCGACGAGGGTCTGGACGAAGGAGTGGTCCTTGGTCAGCTGGGTGATCTCGCCGTCACGGACGAGGAAGGCCCGCGAGTCGCCGATGTGGGCGAGGACGAGCTTGTCGCGGAACCGCAGGATCGCGATGAGGGTCGTGCCCATGCCGGCCAGGCTGGGCTCGGCCGTTGCCCGGTCGCCGAGCTCGGCGTTGGCCGACGCGATCCGCTCGAGCAGCGCGGAGCCGGCCTCGCTGCCTCCGAAGGACTCCCCGTCGAGGTCGACGAGGGCGGCGACGACGGTCGAGGAGGCGATGTCGCCACCGGCGTGACCGCCCATGCCGTCGGCCATCGCGAGCAGGTGCGGACCGGCATACCCGGAGTCCTGGTTGTTGGAGCGGACCATGCCGACGTCGGACAGGGCCGCGTAGTGGAAGGCGAACGGCATGGCTACCTCTGCAGCTCGACCGTCGTCTGGCCGATCCGCAGGACGCTGCCCGTGCGGAGCGGCTCGGGCTCGGTGAGCCGCATCGTGCCCAGGAAGGTGCCGTTGGTCGAGCGCAGGTCCTCGACGAGCCACTGGGTGCCGTCGTGGTAGATCCGGGCGTGCCGCCCCGAGGCGTAGTCGTCGTCGAGAACGAGGGCGCACTCCGGGCTGCGGCCGATGAGCAGCCCCGACTCGCGCAGCGGCAGGGTCGTGCCGGCGAGCGGCCCGGCCGTGACGACGAGGCGGGTGGGCTCACCCCGGCTGCGTCGGGACCGGGGGGCCTTGGCGGGGGCCGGCGCGCGGCGCCCCCCATGGGTGCCCCGGCGCGCCACATGGGTGCCGTAGAGGTCGCCGCGCAGGACGCCGACGATGGAGAAGACGAACAACCAGAGGAGCACGAGCAGCCCCAGGCGCATGATCGTCAGGGTGAGCTCGCTCATCGTCGGTGTCCGGCCCAGCTCACCGGCGGCCGGCCCGGTAGACGACCGAGGTGCGCCCCACGGTGATCCGGTCCCCGTCCTGGAGGTGCTGCGAGGTGATCCGGTCGCCGTTGACGAAGGTGCCGTTGGTCGACCCCAGGTCGCGGATCGTCGTGACGAAGTGCGGGCCGTCGGTCGTCACCCGGATCTCGCTGTGCCGGCGCGAGATCCCGGGGTCGTCGAGGATGATGTCGGCCCGGTCGTCGCGGCCGAGCACGGTCAGCGCCCCCATCAGCGGGTAGCGCTCGCCGTCGACGTCGAGCCAGGGCCGGTCGGCGGGGTTGACCCGCCGCGTCCGCAGCCCGTCGTCCGCGCCCTGCCGGGTCTGGCCGGGGAGCACTCCGTCGGGAAGGGGGCCGCCGGGAAGGGCGCCGCCGGGAAGCGGCCCACCGGTCGGGAGCGGTGCTGGCATCGCACCGGCAGCGGCGCCGTCGACGCCGGAGCGGAGGTCGATGCCGGGAAGCCCGGCGTCCCCGGCATACCCGCCCTCTGCCGTGGACCGCGCGGAGCCACCGGTCGGGTCCGGTACCTCGGTGCGTCTGGCCGTCGCCGGGCGCACCCGGAAGACCCCGGTCTCGAGGCTCTCGTCGCAGTCGAAGCCGACCGTGAGCGGGCCACCGGGCCGGTAGTGCTGGGAGTCGGCGTGCTCGAGCGCCGCGGCGACGAGCTCGTCACGCAGCCCACCCTCGTCGGCGGTGAGCCGGTCGAAGTCGGTCCCGCTGAGCTCGATCTGGAAGATGTTGGGCACGACCGAGCGCCCCTGACCGGCCATCCCGGCGCGGTCGTCCATCGCCCGGCGGATCGCGCTGGCGATCTCGACGGGCTGGACCTCGGCGCGGAACGCGCGCGCGAAGACGCCGTTGACGGCCCGCTCGAGGCGAGCCTCCATCCGGTCGAACACGCCCATGCGGCTCACCTCCCAGGGGTCACGTCGGGGTCGCATCAGGATCGCGGCACAGGGCCGGGGCACTCTCTCCTCGAGCGATGGTATCTGGCGCACCGTTGTGGCAGGTCACGGCGCGGATCCCGGGGCGCTCCAGGACCGTGTCGGGGCGGCCGCCGATGATGCCTCGACCCGGCCGGGGGCGGGGCGGCGGACCCGCTTTTGAAGTCCGGGCCGCGGTGCGGCACACTGGGACGGCTCACGCGAGAGTGGCGGAACGGCAGACGCGCTGTCTTCAGGTGGCAGTGTCCTTATGGGCGTGGGGGTTCAAATCCCCCCTCTCGCACTCGACACGACTCGATGACGTCCTCGACGTCGGACACGGCCCGGACCCGGTTGGGTTCGGGCCGTTCCCGTGCCCGCGCCGTTCCGTGACGAGAGCCCATCGGCCATCCGGCGCCTGAAGGGGGCTGTCCGGGGGCCGCACCCGGTCCTACGATGCGCAGATGCGGGGGTCCGAGGGTGGTGGGGACCGGGCTGTGCGCCGGTCGTGGTCCGTGCGGCTGGTCCGTCGGTCGGTGCCGGCGCTCGTCGCGGCGGCAGGTCTGTTCGGTCCATCGGCCCCGGCCGGCGCCGCGTCCCTCCCTGCGTCTGTCCCCGCCCCTGTCAGCGCGTCCGCCCCCGGGTACGCGACGACGCCGAGCGCCGGCGGCCGGCAGGGTGCGACGGTCATCGCGCGAGGCCGCCTCGTCCGCTGCCATGTCGGTGCCGGCCGGCCGACCTACTGCGGCACTCTCGAGGTCCCCCTCGACCGCACCGACCCGGAGTCCGCCCTCATCACCGTCGGCTACGCCTGGGTCCCGGCCTCCGGCCACTCCGAGGGCACCGTCCTCGCCGAGGAGGGTGGCCCCGGCTACCCCTCCACGGGGACCTCCGCCGACTTCGTCTCGCTCTTCGGCCCGGTCCTCGACCACCGCGACCTGCTCCTCGTCGATGCGCGCGGAACGGGCCGCTCGACCCTCATCACCTGCCGGGCGCTGCAGTCGCTCCCCGCCCCGGCCGACCGCCCCGACGTGCTCCGGGCCGCGCAGGCCTGCGGAGACCAGCTCGACCACACCTGGCGGCGCAGTGACGGCACCTGGCAGCACGGCTCGCAGCTCTTCACGACGGCGGCGACGGTGGCCGACACCGCCGACGTCGTCCGGCTCCTCGGGGTCGGCCCCGTCGACCTCTACGGCGACTCCTACGGCTCGTGGTTCGCCCAGTCCTTCATGGCACGCCATCCCGAGCTGCTCCGGTCGGTCGTCCTCGACTCGACCTACGAGACCGTGGGCCTCGACCCGTGGTACGCCACCTCGGCGACGGTCGCGCACCGGGCGTTCGACGAGGCCTGCGCGCGCTCGACAACCTGTCCCCCTGGCTCGTCGTGGGCCCGCATCGGCGCCCTGGCGACCCGGCTCCGGACCCACCCGCTGACCGGCACGGTACCCGGGACGGACGGGACGCGGCATACGGTCACCGTCGACGTCCGCGCCCTCGTCAACATGGTCAACGACGCGGGCTACGACGCCGAGGTCTACCGCCAGCTCGACCCGGCCGTCCGGGCCGCGCTCACGGGTGACCCGACGCCGCTGCTGCGCCTCTATGCCCAGGACATCGGCTGGGACTACAGCGACTACACCGGCCCCGCGAGGTGGTACTCCGACGGGCTCTACCTCGCCATCGCGTGTACCGACTACCCGCAGCTCTTCGACATGCGGGCCACGCCGGCCGTGCGCACGCAGCAGTTCTCGGCGGCGGTGGCCGGGGCGGACCCGAGCCTCTTCGCGCCCTTCACCGCTGCCGAGTGGACCGGGATGCTCGACTTCACCGAGACGTATGCCGGCTGCCTCACCTGGCCCTCACCCACCGGCCCGGTCGAGCCTCCCGTGCCGGCCGGCGCCCCGCTCGACCCGGGCCACGCACCCGTCCTCGTCCTGACCGGCGAGTTCGACTCCCTCACCCCCGACATCGGGGCCCGGCACGTGGCCGAGCAGATCGGCCCCGAGGCGAGCGTGCTCGAGTCGGCGAACAACCCCCACCTCGTGGCCTTGGAGAACCCGCTCACGACGTGCGGGGAGGTGGCGGTCCGCCGCTTCGTCACGAACCTGCGCGTCGTCGGGCCGGCCTGTCTGGAGGCGACCCCGGCCCTCGTGCTGCGCGCCGAGTTCCCCTCGACGCTTTCCGGCACGGACCCCGGCACCGTCGTCGCCGGGCATCCAGACCTCGTGCAGCGTCGGGCGGCGAGCCTGGCCTGGGGTGCCGTCGTCGACGCCGCCTACCGCTTCCCGCTGCTCGACGGCACCGTCGACGCCGGCCTCCGCGGCGGGCGGGTGAGGTATGCCGCGGGCGGCGAGATCGTGACCTTCCACGCCCTGCGCTGGGCCGCTGACGCGAGGGTCGACGGCCGGGTCGACCTGCGCACCGGCGGGACGCTGCGGGTGAGGACCGACTCCGGCCGCGTGGTGTTCGTCAGAGTCGGCCCGCTCACCCCCGACGGCCAGGGCACCGTCCGCGTCGGGTCCGGCGCCGTCCGGACCCGCGGCTGAGCGGCGCCTCAGCGAGGCGTCAGCTCGGCGACGAGCTCGAGGACCACCTCGAAGGCGGGATGGGCCGGGTCGATCAGCTCGTCGTGGCCCGCCTCCGCGAGGACCCGGAGCACGACCGGGCGGCCGTGCGCGGCCGACGCCGCGGCATACGAGGTGCTGATCTCGAGGGGGACCACCGTGTCGCGCTCGCCGTGCACGAGGGCGACCGGGACCGGCGCCGGGACCACGGCCGCCGGGTCCGCCGCGGCATACCGCTCGGGGACCTCGGCCGGCAGCCCGCCGAGCAGGTCCTCGGTCGCGCCGGAGCCGAGCCGGCGGGTGGCGGACAGCGCCAGGTCGACGCAACCGGCCAGTGACACGACGGCCGACAGCGGCGTGGCGGGCTGGCTGGCGGCCCACACCGCGAGGTGCCCGCCGGCGGAGTGGCCGACCGCGACGAGCGGACCGGGGAGGCGTGGGTCGCCCGCGACCGCAGCGATGGCGGCCTGGACGTCCTCGAGGGTGCCGGGGTACCCGCCGCCGGACATCCCCACCCGCCGGTACTCGACGACGGCGGTGGGGTACCCGGCGTCGGCGAAGGCCTGGGCCTGCGCGGCCGCGTGGCTCCGGTCGTGAGCGGCCCGCCAGAAGCCACCGTGGACGACGACGATGCTGGCGCCACCCCCGGCCCCGTCCCGTGGGAGCCGGACGTCGTAGACCTGGGCGGGGTCCTCGCCGTATGCCGCGGTCGCGTCCGGTGGCGGCCCGTCGCGGTCGGCGCCGGCCGGGTCCGGACGGGCTGCGGTCGCAGAGGTCATGGCGGCATTATCGGGAGCACGCCCGGGCCGGTGCTGGGTCCGTCGAGGGTCGCCCGTCGGGAGAGGAGGGCCGCACCGTGGACTTCGTCGGCATCGACCTGGCCTGGGGCATGCGGGCCCGCACCGGTGTCGCCGTCGCCGACGACTCCGGGGCCCTCGTCGCGTCCGGGTCGGTGCGCTCCGACGCCGACCTCGATGCCTGGCTGTCGGCCCGAGCGCCCGCGCCGCTCGTCGTCGCGGTCGACGCCCCGCTCGTGGTCCCCAACGCCACCGGGATGCGCGACGGCGAACGCGCCCTCGGCCGCGCCTTCGCCCGCTACCAGGCCGGCTGTCACGTGAGCAACCGCAGCAGGCCGTGGTTCGACCCGCCCCGGGGCGCGGTGCTGGCGGACCGGCACGGCTGGAGCCTCGACCCGGTGGCGGTGCCCTCGCCGGGCCGGCCGGTGTGCCTCGAGGTCTACCCGCACGCCGCCACCGTCGGCCTGTTCCGGCTGGGGCGGACCCTGAAGTACAAGCGGGGACCGGTCCTGGCCCGGCGCGGGGCCCTGATCGACCTGCTCGCCCGGATGACCACCCTGGCGCCGCTGGCCCTGTCCGACTCGGCCCGCTGGCGCGAGATCGAGGACGCCGTCGCCGCCGCGACCCGGCCGATGCACCTCGACGCCGTCGAGGACGAGGTCGACGCCATCGTCTGCGCGCACCTGGCCTGGCTGTGGACCCACGACCGCACCGCCCCGCAGGTCTACGGCGACCCGGCGCTCGGCGCCATCGTGGCGCCACCCCCGCCGACCCATCGGCCCGGCTGACGCGCGCAGTGGTGCCTGACCGGGCGTGGTCAGATGGAGTAGCCCTCGGGCGCGCGGGCCTCGGCCGCGACGGAGTAGCCCGAGCTCGACCACCCGGCGACGACGCTGTAGCGGTCGCCGCGGACGATGGTGTCACGCACCTCGACGACCGCTCCGGCGCGCCGGCCGAGGCGGCGCACCCGCAGGCACGCGACGTCGGGGGGACAGCCCAGGAGCCCCCGGACGCGCCGGCTCGGGACGATCGCACTGATCCGCTCGGTGCCGTCGGTGAGCACGATCCCTGTGGCCCGGGCCAGCTCGTCATAGAGGGCGGCGCGGGTGAAGTTCGCCTCGAGCAGGTCGTGCGCCAGCGGGCCGGGCAGCCACACCCGGTCGTAGGCGAGCGGCTCGCCGTCGGCCAGCCGGACCCGCTCGAGGTGGAACAGCTCGGCGTCGGGGGCGAGCCCGAGCCGGGCAGCCGCATCCGTGTCGGTCACGAGTGCCTGGGTCAGGACGACGCTCGCCTGGACCATCCCGCGGGCCTCGACCTCGCGGAACAGCGAGTAGAGGGTGCCCAGGGGCTGCTCGATGTTGCGTCGCACCTGGGTGCCGCGCCCGCGCATCGTGTCGAGCAGGCCCCGCTCGCGCAGCCGGCGCAGCGCCTCGCGGACCGTATGCCGCGACACGGCATACTCCGCGACGAGCTCGAGCTCCCCGGGGAAGGCGAGGTCGAACTCCCCACGGCTCAGGCGGCGGTAGAGGTCGTCGTGGAGCTGGGCCCACAGGGGCACCGAGCTGGTCCGGTCGAGGGGACCGACCTCGGCGGATGCCGGGCGTGGGGGCGTGGGTCGCGTCATCCTCACCCGCCTCCTCACCGGTAGGTCGACCGCTCCCGACCCTACCCGGCGGGTCGTCCCGAGACCGGGCGGACAGGGTCGTGGGCCCTGGTGGTCACGGCGCACGGGTGGGACAGTGGGCCCACCCGGTTTCTCCCTCCACGATGACGTGACGAGGTCCCGCGATGCCCGCTGCAACGACCCTCAAGGACGGACTGGCCTTCGGCGAGGCCCCCCGCTGGCGCGACGGCCGGCTGTGGTTCAGCGACTTCTACCGCCGGGCCGTCTTCACCCTCGACCCGGACGGCACCGAGACGCTGGTCGTCGAGGTGCCGGAGCAGCCCTCGGGCCTCGGCTGGCTCCCCGACGGGCGGCTGCTCGTCTCGAGCATGCGCGACCACCGCGTCCTGCGCCTCGAGGCAGACGGCTCGCTCAGCGTCCACGCCGACCTGTCCCCGCTCGCGGACTTCCACCTCAACGACCTCCTCACCGACGCGGCCGGCCGGGCGTATGTCGGCAACTTCGGCTACGACCTGCACGCCGACATGGCCCGGCGCGACATCCCGACGATCCTGGCCGACGAGAGTGCCGGGGCCACCCGGCTGGCCCGGGTCGACCCAGATGGCTCGGTCCACGTCGCGGCCGAGGGGGTGCGGTTCCCCAACGGGATGGCCTGGCAGGACGGTGGCCGGACCCTCGTCGTCGCCGAGACCCTCCGGCTTCAGCTCACCGCCTATGACGTCGCCGTCGACGGGTCGCTCGCCAGTCCGCGGGTGTGGGCCTCGACGGCGCCGCAGATGGTCGCCCCCGACGGCATCTGTGCCGACCCGGAGGGCGGCATCTGGGTCGCCGCGGCGCTCGGCAACGCCGTCGTCCGGTATGCCGAGGGCGGCGAGGTGACCGGCCGGGTCGAGACGAGCCAGATCGCCTACGCCTGCGCCATCGGCGGACCGTCCGGCAGGACCCTCTACGCAATGACCGCTCCGTCGAGCGAACCCTCTATCGTCGACGGGCAGCGCCTCGGCCGGATCGAGGCGGCCGAGGTCTGACCGGTCGGACGCACCTGGACGGAGACGGGATGAGCCTGCTCGAGACGTGGACCCGTGGCTCGCACACGAGCGGGGGGACCACCCACGACACCTACCGCAAGGGCACCGGGCCGGGGGTCGTCGTCATCCACGAGATGCCCGGGATGACCGACAAGGTCATCGAGTTCGCCGAGGAGGTCGTGGCGGCCGGCTACACCGTCGTCATGCCGCACCTGTTCGGGACGCCCGAGGCGCCGATGGGCCTGCGCACCTCGGTGTCCGCCTTCGCCCAGGTGTGCGTGAGCGCGGAGTTCACCAAGCTGGCGACCGGGGTGACCGCCCCGGTGGCAGGCTGGCTGCGCAGCCTGGCACGGGACCTGCACGACGAGCTCGGCGGACCCGGGGTGGGTGCCCTGGGGATGTGCTTCACCGGGGGCTTCGCCCTCGCCATGATGGTCGACCCTGCCGTGGTCGCGCCCGTGGTGGCCCAGCCCGCGGTGCCCTTCGCGGTGAGCCGCCGGCGCGGGGCCGACCTCAACCTCAGCCCCGAGGACCTCGCCACGGTGCGGCGGCGGGCCGCGGAGGGCTGCCCCGTCCTGGGCCTGCGCTTCGCCTCCGACCGGGCCGTCGGGACGCGCTTCGAGACGCTGGCCCGCGAGCTCGGGGCGGCATTCGTACCTCTCGACCTCGACGGCAAGGGGCACTCGACGGTGACCCTCCACCGTCGCCAGGAGGCGGTCGACGCCGTCCTCGCCTTCTTCGCCGAACGGCTGCGCGAGTAGCCGGTCGGCCTGCCGGGCTATTTGTTGAGCCCGGAGTGGTGGGGCACCGAGGCGGTGATGACGGTCCCGTCGGCGCGGACATGCGGGCGGAACGCGACCGGGTCGGGCTCTCCGGGGATCTTCGGGCCCTGACCGTCGAGGTCGACCCGCACCGGGCCGGCGGGGGTGATGTCGTAGGCCTCCCCCCGGACGGTGACCCGGGCACCCATCCCGTCCTCGACGGCGAAGGTGATGGCGTCCTGCTCGAGGGTGACCGCGAGGCGCGTTCCTCGGATCGTCACCCGGAAGCGCAGCATCGGCCAGGCCTCGGGGAGGCGGGGGTCGAAGGAGAGGTAGCCGGCATGGTCCCGCATGCCCCCGAAGCCGTAGACGAGGGCCGACCAGATCCCTCCCGCGGAGGCGACGTGGATGCCGTCGGCGGCGTTGTCGTGCAGGTCCGCGAGGTCGGTGTAGAGGGACTGCCAGAAGTAGTCCAGGGCGAGCTCGTGGTAGCCGACCTCGGCCGCGATGATCGACTGCACGACGCCGGAGAGGGTCGAGTCCCCCGTCGTGATCGGGTCGTAGTACTCGAAGTCGGCGCGCTTCTCCTCGATGCTGAACTGGTCGCCCTGGAGGAAGAGCGCGAGGACGACATCGGCCTGCTTGAGCACCTGGAACCGATAGATCACGAGCGGGTGGTAGTGGAGCAGGAGGGGGCGCTTCTCCGGTGGGGTGTTGGGCAGGTCCCACACCTCCCGCTCGTGGAACTGGCTGTCCTGAGGGTGGATCCGCAGGTTCTCGTCCCAGGGGACGGCGATCGCCTCGGCGGCGCGCTCCCACTCGACGACCTCGTCGGCGCGCAGCCCGAGTCGGGAGACCATCTCGGCGTGGGCATGGGGGCGCGACGCGTCGAGCTCGCGGACGGCGTGCGCCGCGCACCGGAGGTTGAAGCGCGCCATGACGTTCGTATAGAGGTTGTCGTTGACGACCGTCGTGTACTCGTCGGGACCGGTCACGCCGTGGATCCGGAACGACGCCTCGCCGTCGCCCCGCCAGAAGCCGAGGTCGAGCCACATCCGGGCGGTCTGGACGAGGATGTCGATCCCGTTGCGCGCCAGGAAGTCCTCGTCGCTCGTGGCCTTGAGGTACTTGTCGAGGGCGAAGCTGATGTCGGCGTTGATGTGGTACTGCGCCGTCCCGGCCGCGTAGTAGGCCGAGGCCTCCTGGCCGTTGATGGTCCGCCAGGGGAAGAGGACGCCGTTCGTCGTCAGCTCCTCGGCCCGGCGCTCGGCCATCGGCAGCATCGTGTAGCGGAAGCGCAGGGCGTTGCGGGCGATCTGCGGCGTCGTGTAGACGAAGAACGGGACGACATAGATCTCGGTGTCCCAGAAGTAGTGCCCGCCGTACCCGGTCCCGGTCACGCCCTTGGCCGGTATGCCGTTGCCGTCGGCCCGGGCCGCGGCCTGGGCGAGCTCGAAGAGGGAGAACCGCACCGCCTGCTGCGCCGCCGCCTGGCCCTCGATCTCGACGTCGGAGCGCTCCCAGAAGCCGTCGAGCCACGCCTCCTGATCGTCGAACTGGCGCTCGACCCCCTCGTAACGGACCCGGTCCAGGGTGCGCCGGCAGCGGTTGACGAGCTCGCCGGGCGGGACCGTGCGCGAGGTGTGGTAGCTGATGACCTTGGTGACCGTGATCGGCTTCCCGACCTGGCCCCGGATCCGGTAGACCTGCTTGAGGTAGTCCGGTGCCGCCTCGGCGAACGTCCGGTACTCGCACTCCGTCGCGATGGCATGGTCGGTGGCCACGGCGAGGGTCATCTTGGAGTTCGTGCACCGGAACCCGAGGAAGGCCCGGCGGTCGTCGGCGTAGTGCTCCACGGGCTGCAGGACCCGGCCGGTCTTGGCCTCGGCCTTGCGCGGGTCCGCGATGCCGTCGGGGTCGGCGGTCGCCGTGTCGTACTCGTCGATGCCGGCCTCGCGGTTGATGACCTGGCTGGAGATGACGACGGGGGCGTCCTTGTCGAGGAGGGTGACCTCGTACGTCAGCAGGGCCAGGTGCCGCTGGGTGAACGAGACCAGCCTCCTCGTCCGCACGAGCACCCGGTTGCCCGAGGGCGTCAGCCACACGAGGTCGCGCGTGAGGACGCCCTTGCGGAAGTCGAGGGCCCGCTCATAGCTCTGCAGGTCGGCCACCGAGAGCAGCAGCGGCTCGTCGTCGACATACAGACGCATGACCTTGGCGTCGGGGACGTTGACGATCGTCTGTCCGACCCGCGCGAACCCGTACGCCTCCTCGGCGTGCCGGATCGGCCACGTCTCGTGGAAGCCGTTGACGAAGGTGCCGTGCTGGAAGGTGTCGCGGCCCTCGGTGAGGTTGCCCCGCATCCCGAGGTAGCCGTTTCCCACGGCGAAGAGCGTCTCGGTGACGCCGAGGTCGTCGGTCTCGTAGCGCCGCTCGACGAGCCGCCACGGGTCGACCGGCCAGCGGGCCCGGTCGAGGTACTCGGGCATCGGGCCGAGCCCTCGGCCACCTCGGCTGCGTGCGGCGTTCACCGGTCCACCAGCTCGGCGAGGTCGTCGACGACGACCGTCGCGCCGTTGGCCGCCAGCGCGTCGCGTCCGGCGCCGCGGTCGACGCCGACCACGAGCCCGAAGCCACCGTCCCGTCCCGCGGCGACCCCGGACACCGCGTCCTCGACCACCGCGGCCCGCTCGACGGCGACGCCCAGCTGCTGGGCGGCATACGCGAAGGTCTCGCCAGATGGCTTGCCGCGCAAGCCCTCTCGCTCGGCGACGGTGCCGTCGACGACGACGGAGAACCTGTCCCCCAGACCCGCCGCCGCGAGGACGGCAGGGGCGTTGCGCGAGCTCGAGACGACGGCCATGGCGATGCCCCGCTCGGCCAGGTGGTCGAGCAGGGCGACGCTGCCGGGGTACGGCTGGACCCCGTCGCGCCGGAGCAGCGCGTCGAAGAGGGCGTTCTTGGCGTTCCCGAGCCCGCACACGGTCGGTGCGTCGACCGGGTCGGTGGGCTCTCCCTCGGGAAGGGTCACCCCTCGGGAGGCCAGGGCCGACCGCACGCCGTCGTATCGCGGCTTGCCGTCGACGTGGGCGAAGTAGTCGGCCTGCGTGTAGGCGGGGGTGATGCCGTGTGCGATGAAGTAGTCGGTGAACATGCTCTGCCAGGCGCGCATGTGCACCTCGGCCGTCGGGGTGAGGACGCCGTCGAGGTCGAACAGGGCCGCGTCGACACCGGCTCCGCCGGTGAGCGAGGCGAGCCACGGGGTACTCGATGTCATCCGTCCTCCTCAGGTGCTGGGGCACCAGCCTAGGGTCGTCCGAGGTCGCCCGACGCCACGGGCCGCCAGGCTCAGCGGGCGGTGGTGCCGCTCTCGTGCCGGGTTCCGACGGGCCGGCGCAGCACCGAGCGCAGGTATGCCGCTCCCCCGCTGCCCGAGCCGGCCGCCACGTCGTCGGGGTTCGAGATCTGGCAGCGTTGGAGCGAGAGGCAACCGCAACCGATGCACGTGTCGAGCCCGTCACGCAGCTGCTCCAGGGCGGCGATCTGCTCCTCGAGCCGCTCCCGCCAGTCCCGTGAGATCCGTTGCCAGTCGCGCTTGGTGGGGGTCCGGCCCTGGGGTAGGAGGTCGAGCTCGGCCCGCACCTCCTCCAGGGTGAGGCCGATGTTGCGGGCGGCTCGGACGAAGGCCAGCCGCCGCAGGACGTCACGCCGGTACCGGCGCTGGTTGCCGCTGCTCCGTTCGGCGCGGATCAGACCCTCGCCCTCGTAGAAGCGGAGCGCCGACGGGGCGAACCCGCTGCGGCGGCTCACCTCGGTGACGGTGAGGAGATCGGTGGTTCTCACGGCATTCCTCCTTGACTTCAAGTGAACTTTAACTTGAAGCATGGGTTCGAACAACGACCATCGGAAGGACCCTCATGCACACCGCACTCATCACCGGCGGCTCCGCCGGACTCGGACGCGCCCTGACCGCCGCCCTCGCCACCCGGGGCTGGCGGGTCGTCGTCGACGCCCGGCATGCCGACGAGCTGCGGCGGGTCGTCGCCGAGATCGGCCGCTCCTGCGGGAGCCCCCACGTCGTCGCCGTCCCGGGCGACGTGACCGACGTCGCCCACCGGGCGGAGCTGGCGGCCGTCGTCGGCGCCTCCGGTCTCGACCTCCTCGTGCACAATGCGAGCACCCTGGGACCCCGAGGGCTGCGGTCCCTCGCCGAGCTCGGCGCCGCGGACCTGCGCGACGTCCTCGCCGTCAACGTCGTCGCTCCGGTGGCACTGACCGCGGCCGTGCTCCCGGCACTGCGCCGGGCCGGCGGCATCATCGTCACCGTCAGCTCCGACGCCGCCGTCGAGCACTACGAGACCTGGGGCGGCTACGGCGCGAGCAAGGCGGCCCTCGACCACGTGGCCGGAACCCTGGCCGCGGAGGTGCCCGAGGTGGCGGCCTACGCCGTCGACCCGGGCGACATGCGCACGGCGATGCACCAGGCGGCCTTCCCAGGTGAGGACATCAGCGACCGGCCGCTGCCGGAGACCGTGCTCCCCGCCCTGCTCCGCCTCCTCGACGAGCGGCCCCCGAGCGGGCGCTACCGCCTCGCCGACCTGGCCGGGCCCCGCGACTCCGCGGAGCGCGGGAGCGCGGTGGAGGTTCCGGCATGAGCCTGGCCGCCCCCCACACGCACTTCGACCGCCCGGCCGAGCTGACGGCCGACCTGCCGCCGGAGAGCCGCGGCCTGCGTCGCGACGAGGTGCGCCTCCTCGTGGCCTCGACCCGGGCTGGGGTGACGCACACGCGCTTCACCCGGATCGCCGAGCAGCTGAGCCCTGGGGACCTCGTCGTCGTCAACACCTCGGCCACCGTGGCCGCGGAGCTCGACGCGAGGTCCGCCCACGGCCCGTGCGTCCTGCATCTCGCCGGACGCGTGGGCGATCGCCGCTGGGTCGTCGAGGTGCGCACCGCCCCCGATGCCGCCCGCGCAGTGCTCGACCACCGGCCGGGCGACGTGCTGCGAGCCGGGCGCGTGGAGGTCACCCTCCTCGAGCCGTATGCCGGTCGCGCCGCCTCCCCGACCCAGCACGGGAACCGGCTGTGGCTCGCCGAGGTCTCCCGCCCGGCCGCGCTGAGCCGGGCGCTACGGCGGGAGGGCCGGCCGATCGCCTACGGCTACCTCGGCCGGCGACTGCCGCTCGCGGCATACCAGACGATCTTCGCCCGCGACCCCGGCAGCGCCGAGATGCCGAGCGCCGGGCGGCCGTTCACCCACGAGATCGTCATGGACCTGCTGACCCGGGGGGTCCAGGTCGCACCGGTCACCCTGCACACGGGCGTCTCGTCCCAGGAGTCCGGCGAGCCGCCTCAGGCCGAGTGGTTCCGGGTGCCCGCCGCGACGGCGGCCCTCGTCAACGCGACCCGCGCCGGTGGCCGCCGGGTGGTCGCCGTCGGCACGACGGTCACGCGTGCCCTCGAGTCGGCCGTCGAGGCGGACCGGTCCGTCGAGGCGTCCGGGTGGACCGAGCGGGTGCTGCGGCCGGAGGACCCGCCACGTCTGGTCACCGGGCTCGTCACCGGCCTGCACGACCCGATGGCCTCCCACCTGCACCTCGTCGAGTCGGTCGCCGGCGCCGGGCTGGCCCAGGCGGCCTACGACGCGGCCGTGGAGCACGGCTACCTGTGGCACGAGTTCGGCGACTCGTGCCTCTTCCTGCCCTGAGGCTCCGCTTCCTGCCCTGAGGCTCCGCGCTCGGCGGGGCGCCGACGTCAGCGCGTACGGGTCAGCCGCAGCGTCCAGGCCTGCGGGCCGCTCTCGAGGTAGGCGACGGCGATGGCGCCGCCGAGCAGCTCCTCGATCTGCGCGAGCAGCGGCGTGGGGTCGTGCGGCGCCGTGAGGTCGAGGGCGCCACCGACGGGGAGCGTGCTCACCGCGCCGAGGATGGCGCCGTGCCGGATGGCGTGCGGGAGCTCGCGGGCGTCGAGCCGGGGGACGGCCTCGTCGTGGTGGCCGCATGCACAGCCGCCGGTCGGGGCGAGCGGCAGGTCGGAGGTGGTGGTCATGGACGCCTTCCGGGGTCGGATGATTTTCGCGGACCAATTCCGCTAAATATCGCTCCGACTGTAGCCCATGGCCCGCCACCACCAACCGGGCCCGCCGGCCCGGGCGCGCGACCTGGCTCTCGGGCAGGCTAGAGTCGCCCCATCTATTCCTCCGAAATGCCAGGAGCGTCGATGGCCACGGAGCCCTCCGACCCCCGCCCCGCCACGGGCGTGCGGGACCAGATCCTCAGCATGCTCCATGCGCTGCCCGTCTCCGGCGAGGACCCGGTGCGAGTCCGGGCCGTCGGGCTGAGCGCCCCCGAGCTGGCCGAGCGGCTCGGGCTGCACGTGACGACGGTGCGCTTCCACCTCGACCAGCTGCTCGCCTCCGGTGACATCGCGACCGGCGAACCGATGACGGCCGAGCGCCGACGTGGCCGCCCGCCCCGGACGTATGCCGCGCTGACCGCGCCGATCATCGGTGCGCGCGACGACCAGGCGTTCCGGATGCTCGCCGAGCTGCTCGCCGACGGGTGTGGTGCGCGCGAGGGGATCACCCCGGAGCAGGCCGGCCGGCGGTGGGCGGCGCGGCATACCCGCGACCAGCTGCCGAGCCGCGTCCCCGACGTCCCGTCCGCGGCCGGCACGACCGGTGAGTGGATCGGCAAGGTGGGACAGGTCGTCGAGTTCCTCCAGTCCTGGGGCTACGACCCGACCGTGCGCATCGTCGAAGGGGGCCGCAGCGCCGACCTGGCGCTGGACCACTGCCCCTTCCAGGCCATGGCGCGGACCCGCGAGGAGGTCGTCTGCGGGGTGCACCGCGGGCTGGTCCGGGGGGCCCTCGAGGTCCTCGGCGAGGAGGGCACCCGGGTCGGCCTGGAACCGTTCGTCACGCCGACCTCGTGCCGGGTGCGGCTCACGGCGGCCGACGCGGGGGTGGCCGGCCGATGACCGAGCACGAGACGTCGGCGCGCCCGGTGGCGGCCGACGGGCCCACTCCGCCCGCCGGTCTCGACGGACCCCTCGCCGACGCCCTCGTCTCGACCCGGCGCTTCTTCACCCGCGGTGAGGTCTCACCCGACCACCGGCTCCTCCTGCGCGAAGGGGGCCGGTCCGGAGACTCCTTCTACCGGGACCGCTGGAGCCACGACAAGGTCGTCCGGTCCACCCACGGGGTCAACTGCACCGGCTCCTGCTCGTGGAAGGTCTATGTCAAGGACGGGATCATCACCTGGGAGGCGCAGCAGACCGACTACCCCTCGACGGGCGCCGACCGACCCGAGTACGAGCCGCGCGGCTGCCCCCGGGGCGCCTCCTTCTCCTGGTACACCTACTCCCCGACCCGCGTCCGCTACCCCTATGTCCGGGGCGTCCTGCTCGAGATGTTCCGCGAGGCGCGGGCCGCCGTCGGTGGCGACCCGGTGCTCGCCTGGGCCTCGATCGTCCAGGACCCCGACCGGGCGCGCCGCTACAAGAGCGCCCGCGGCAAGGGCGGCCTGGTCCGGGCCTCGTGGTCCGAGGCCGTCGACCTGCTGGCCGCCGCGCACGTCTACACGATCAAGCGGTGGGGGCCCGACCGGATCGCCGGCTTCACCCCCATCCCCGCGATGTCACCGGTCTCCTACTCCTCGGGCGCCCGGTTCATGGAGCTCATCGGCGCCCCGATGCTCTCCTTCTACGACTGGTATGCCGACCTGCCGCCGGCCTCCCCGCAGATGTTCGGCGACCAGACCGACGTGCCCGAGTCGGGGGACTGGTGGGACGCGGCATACCTCATCATGTGGGGCACCAACGTCCCGCTGACCCGCACCCCCGACGCGCACTGGATGACCGAGGCGCGGTACCGAGGCCAGAAGGTCATCACCGTCTCGCCCGACTACGCCGAGAACGTCAAGTTCGCCGACGAGTGGGTCGCGTGCGCCCCCGGCACCGACGGGGCGCTCGCGATGGCGATGGGCCACGTCATCCTCAAGGAGTACTTCGTCGACCGCCAGGTCGACTTCTTCACCGGCTACAACCAGCGCTTCACGGACCTGCCCTTCCTCGTCACCCTCGACGAGGCCGAGGACGGCGCCTACCGTCCTGGCAAGTACCTCATGGCGGGTGAGACCGACCTCCCCGAGCGGGACGCCGAGAACGCGATGTGGAAGCCCGTCGTCGTCGACGCGCGCACCGATGCCCTCGCCGTGCCCAACGGCTCGATCGGCTTCCGCTACGGCGAGGCCGGCTGGGGCCGGTGGAACCTCGACCTCGGTGACATCGAGCCGGTCCTGACGATGGACGGTGACGGCGCCACCGGGGTCGAGGTGCTCCTGCCGCGCTTCGACGGCGTCGACTCCCAGGTGACCTACGAGCGCCGGGGTGTCCCGGTCCGTCGCGTCGGAAGCCGGCTCGTGACAACGGTGCTCGACCTGATGCTCGCCAACTACGGCGTGGCCCGCGAGGGTATGCCGGGGGTGTGGCCGGGTGGGTACGACGACCCGTCGGTGCCGGCGACCCCCGCGTGGCAGGAGGAGATCACCTCGGTGCCGGCCGAGCAGGTCGTCCGGATCGCCCGGGAGTGGGCGCAGAACGCCATCGACACGCAGGGCCGGGGCATGATCCTCATGGGCGCCGGGACGAACCACTGGTACCACTCCGACCAGATCTACCGGACCATGCTCGTCCTCACGACGATCACCGGGTGCCAGGGCCGCAACGGCGGCGGCTGGGCGCACTACGTCGGCCAGGAGAAGGTCCGTCCGATCATGGGCTTCCAGCACCTGGCCTTCGCCCTCGACTGGCACCGGCCGCCCCGGCACATGAACCAGACCGCCTACTGGTACGTCAACACGAGCCAGTACCGCTACGACCTCTTCTCGGCCGACGAGGTCAACGACGGCACCGAGGCCTTCGGTGACAAGGGCGTCATGGACCTGCTCGCCCAGTCGGTCCGGCTGGGCTGGACGCCGAGCTACCCGACCTTCAACCGCAGCCCGCTCGTCCTCGCCGACGAGGCGGCCGCCGCCGGGGTGGCGCCTGCCGACTACGTCGTCCAGGAGCTGACCTCGGGCCGGCTGCGGTTCGCCGTCGAGGACCCCGAGGCCGAGGAGAACCATCCGAGGATCCTCGCCCTGTGGCGGTCGAACCTCTTCGGCTCCAGCGCGAAGGGGAACGAGTACTTCCTCAAGCACCTGCTCGGCACCGACAACGCGGTCCGGGCCGCCGAGGCGCCCCCGGACAAGCGACCCGAGTCGATCGAGTGGCCCGAGACGGCCCCCGAGGGCAAGCTCGACCTGCTCTACACCCTCGACTTCCGGATGACGAGCTCGACGATCTTCTCCGACGTCGTCCTGCCGGCGGCCACGTGGTACGAGAAGCACGACCTGTCGACGACCGACATGCATCCCTTCGTGCACTCGTTCAACCCGGCCATCGCCCCACCCTGGCAGGCCAAGACGGACTGGGCGACCTTCAAGGAGATCGCCGAGAGGTTCTCGGAGCTGGCCGTCGACCACCTCGGGACCCGCACCGACATCGTCGCCAAGCCGCTCTGGCACGACACCCCCGAGGCGATGGCCACCGTCCACGGCCACGTCCTCGACTGGGCCCGCGGGGAGGTCGACCCGGTGCCCGGGAGGACGATGCCGGTGCTGGCGGTGACCGAGCGCGACTACACCGCGATCTACGACAAGCTGACGTCGATCGGCCCGCTCATGGAGAAGGTCGGCATGCTCACCAAGGGCGTGCCCTACGAGGTCTCCCGCGAGATCGAGATCCTGCGTCGTCGCAACGGGGTCGTCGCCTCGGGCGCCGGTGCGGGACAGCCCCGGCTCGAGACCGACATCCACGTCGCCGACGCCATCCTGCACCTGTCGGGGACGGCGAACGGGCACCTCTCGACGCAGGGCTTCGTCAACCTCGAGAAGCGGACCGGCACCCCGTTGCACGACCTCGCCGCCGAGCACGAGGGCAAGCAGATCACCTTCGCCGACGTCCAGGTGGCCCCGGTCCCCGTCATCACCTCACCGGAGTGGTCGGGGTCCGAGAGTGGCGGCCGCCGCTACAGCCCGTTCACGATCAACATCGAGCGGCTCAAGCCGTTCCACACCGTCACCGGGCGACAGCAGTTCTACGTCGACCACGACTGGATGCAGTCGATGGGCGAGGCGCTGCCGGTCTTCCGGCCCCCGCTCAACATGACCCGCCTCTTCGGCGAGGCCGCCATCGGCGAGCAGAACGAGCTCGGCGTCTCGGTCCGCTACCTCACACCCCACAACAAGTGGTCGATCCACAGCGAGTACCAGGACAACCTCTTCATGCTGTCGCTCTCCCGTGGCGGGCAGACGATCTGGCTGTCCGACAAGGACGCCGCGAAGATCGGGGTGCGCGACAACGACTGGATCGAGGCGGTCAACCGCAACGGCGTCGTGTCGGCCCGGGCCATCGTGAGCCACCGGATGCCCGAGGGCACGGTCTTCATGCACCACGCCCAGGACCGCCTCATCGACGTACCCCTGACCGAGACCAACGAGCGTCGGGGCGGCATCCACAACTCCCTCACTCGGATCATGATCAAACCCAGCCACATCATCGGCGGCTACGGCCAGCTCGCCTACTTCTTCAACTACATCGGCCCGACCGGGAACAACCGGGACGAAGTGACGATGATCCGCAAGCGCACGGCGAAGGTGGTCTACTGACATGCGCGTCATGGCCCAGATGGCGATGGTCATGAACCTCGACAAGTGCATCGGGTGCCACACCTGCTCGGTCACCTGCAAGCAGGCCTGGACCAACCGGACCGGCACCGAGTACGTCTGGTTCAACAACGTCGAGACCCGGCCCGGGCTGGGCTACCCCCGGGGCTACGAGGACCAGGAGACCTGGCAGGGCGGATGGGTCCGCAAGCGCAACGGCCGTCTCGTCCTCAAGGCCGGCGGCCGGTTCCGCAAGCTCGCGACGATCTTCTCCAACCCCAAGATGCCGAGCATCCAGGACTACTACGAGCCGTGGACCTACGACTACGAGACCCTGCTCGACGCCCCCGCGCAGAAGCACTTCCCGGTGGCCCGGCCGCACTCCCTGCTGTCCGGGAAGCCCATCAACATCTCGTGGTCGGCGAACTGGGACGACGACCTCGGTGGCTCACCGGAGCACGCCGCTCGTGACGAGATGCTCAAGAACATCTCGGACTCGGTCTCGATGGAGTTCGAGCGGACCTTCATGTTCTACCTGCCGCGGATCTGCGAGCACTGCCTCAACCCGAGCTGCGCGGCGTCGTGCCCGAGCGGGGCGATCTACAAGAGGTCCGAGGACGGCATCGTCCTCGTCGACCAGGACCGGTGCCGCGGGTGGCGGATGTGCATCTCCGGCTGCCCCTACAAGAAGGTCTACTTCAACCACAAGACCGGCAAGGCCGAGAAGTGCACCTTCTGCTACCCCCGGATCGAGGTCGGCATCCCGACCGTGTGCTCCGAGACCTGCGTGGGCCGGCTCCGCTACCTCGGCCTCATGCTCTACGACGCCGACAAGGTCCTCGAGGCGGCCTCCGTCGAGGACGAGCACGGGCTCTACGAGGCGCAGCGCTCGGTCTTCCTCGACCCGTTCGACCCCGAGGTCCGGCGGGAGGCGGAGCGGGCCGGCATACCCGAGGACTGGATGGAGGCCGCGCGGCGCTCGCCGGTACGCAAGCTCATCCAGGACTACCGGGTGGCGCTGCCGCTCCACCCGGAGTACCGCACCATGCCGATGGTCTGGTACATCCCGCCGCTGTCGCCGGTCGTCGACGCCGTGTCGGGCTCGGGCCACGACGGCGAGGACCGCGACAACCTCTTCGCGGCGATCGAGACCCTGCGCATCCCGATCGGCTACCTCGCCAACCTCTTCACGGCCGGTGACGTCGCGCCCGTCGACGCGGTGCTGAGGAAGCTCGCGGCGATGCGCTCGTTCATGCGCGACATCAACCTCGGCCGCGACCCCGACGAGTCGATCGCCCAGGCCGTCGGGATGAGCGGCGAGGAGGTCTACGAGATGTTCCGGCTCCTCGCGCTGGCGAAGTACGACGAGCGCTACGTCATCCCCGTCGCCCACGCCGAGCAGGCCCACGCCCTCGAGGAGCTCGCGACCGACTGTGCGCTCGACTACGAGGGCGGGCCGGGGATGGGCGGCTCGGGGCCGTTCGGCGAGAGCTCCGGCGCGCTGACCCCGGTGGCGGTCGAGAACTTCCGGATGCTCAAGGAGCGCCAGACGAGCGACACCCTCGTCGGCGGTGGCAGCAAGCAGGGCCGGGTCAACCTGCTCAGCTGGGACGGCAAGGGCATGCCCGAGGGGCTCTTCCCCGAGCGCGACGACGAGGAGGACCGGTCGTGAGGGCCTGGCGGCGGCGCGGGTCGGCGCTCGACGGCGCCACCCCGGTCGACGACCGCGAGCTCGCAACGACGTGGCAGGTGGCCTCGCTCCTGCTCGAGTACCCCACCGAGTCGCTCGTCGCGATGGTGCCGATGCTGCGCCGCTCGGTCGTCGGCCTTCCGCCTCGGCTCGGCGGCGGGCTCACCGCCCTCCTCGACGAGCTGACGCCGGCCCGGCTCGTCGAGCTGCAGCGCGACTACGTCGAGACTTTCGACGTGACCCGCGCCTGCGCCCTCCATCTGACCTACTTCACCCTCGGCGACACCCGCCGTCGCGGTGTGGCGCTCGTCGAGCTCAAGCAGGCCTACCGACGGGCCGGGGTCGAGCTCACCGCCGACGAGCTGCCGGACTACCTCCCGGTCGTCCTCGAGTTCGGCGCCGGCGTCGACCTCGACGCGGCCTATCGGATCCTGCAGCGGCACCGGGTCGGGATCGAGATGCTCCGGCTCGCCCTCGAACGGCGGTCCTCGCGCTGGCTGTCGGTGCTCGACGCGGTCCGCGAGACGCTGCCACACCTCGACGGAGACGGCGAGGAGGCACTGCGGCGGCTCATCGAGAGCGGCCCACCACAGGAGGAGGTCGGCCTCGACCTCAGCCCGTATGCCGTGGACCCCCGGCTCAACCCACGCCCGGAGCCCTACGACCCCGGGGCGGTCGGGACGGTCCGGCCGCTCACTCCGGAGGGGTCACGGTGAACGTCTTCCTGTGGGTCATCGTCCCGTACGTCTGCCTCGCGGTCTTCGTCGTCGGGCACTACTGGCGCTACCGCTACGACAAGTTCGGCTGGACCACGCGCTCCTCGCAGCTCTACGAGGCACGGCTGCTGCGCTGGGGGAGCCCGCTGTTCCACGTCGGTCTGCTCGGCGTCGTCGCCGGCCACGTCGTCGGGCTCCTCGTCCCCCAGACCTGGACCGACGCGGTCGGGATCAGCAACGGCGCCTACCACGGGGTCGCCCTGGCCGGCGGCATCGTCTTCGGGCTGATGACCGTGGCCGGGCTCGCGATCCTCGTGTACCGACGCCGCACCGTCGGCCCGGTCTTCTCGGCGACGACTGTCATGGACAAGGTCATGTACGCCTTCCTCGGCGTCGTCGTCCTGCTCGGGATGTGGAACACGATCCTCTCCGGGCTGCTCCACGTCGGGGGCGAGTACAACTACCGCGAGGGCGTCTCACTGTGGTTCCGCGGGATCTGGACCTTCCACCCCGACCCCGACCTCATGGCGCGCGCGCCGCTCGGCTTCCGGGTCCACGCCCTCGTCGCCACGCTGCTCTTCGCGATGTGGCCCTTCACCCGTCTCGTCCACGTCTTCAGCGCACCGGTCGGCTACCTCACCCGCCCCTACATCGTCTACCGGTCCAGGGACCGGCGCCCCGGCGTCGGGACCGGCACCCGCGCCCCGGCGCGGGGCTGGGACCGGCCCACCCTCACGAAAGGACGCTCATGACCGACCTGGCCGCGGCGGAGCAGGAGTGGCAGGACTGGATCCGACAGGCGTGCGAGGCCGTCGGGGTCGAGCCCGGCCTCGTCGACGTCGCGGGGGTGCACGAGCTCACCCGCGAGATCGCCCACGGCTTCTCCCGGCCGATGGCCCCCGTCGGCGCCTTCATCTGGGGCCTCGCGCTCGGCCGCGCGACGGCCGGTGGCCAGCAGGTCCTCTCCTCGGGGCAGGAGCAGGCGGTGGCCGACCGGCTCCGCGCCGCGGTCACGGCCACGGTCGTCGCGGCGGCCGCCACCGCCTGACCGTTCGCCCCGGTCGCGACCGCTCCGGACCACGACGGACCCGATCGCCTCGGACCGCATGGCACGACGCCGGTATGCCGCGGCATACCGGTGCGCTCGTCGTTCCGCACCGAGTGGGGGCGCGACCGACGGATAGGACAGGCACTCCCGGCCGACCCGCAGGGGAGGTCAGGGGCCGGGCCGGCCGGGAGTGCTCGGATCCGAGGTGACGTCTCGGATCAGGAGGCGGTGGACTGACGGGAGGTCCACCGTTGGAGCCACGTGACCACCGGCAGGGCGATGACCACGAGGGCGGCGACGGGGAGGAAGCCCCGGGCGTAGCCCGTGGACCCTCCGACCGCGCCGGTGACGGCGCCGATGACCGGCGGAAGGAGGAAACCGCCGAGGGCGCCGAGCCCACCGATCCACCCCGAGGCGCCGCCGACGGCGTCGGGGAGATACCGTGGAAGCAGCTTGAAGACGATGGCGTTCTGCAGGCCCATGCCGAGTGCGACGGCGAGCGAGGCGACGAACGAGAGCGAGAACGTCTGCGAGAACGACAGCCCGAGGACACCGACGAGGATGAGCAGGAAGTTCCCGTGCAGGGCGTAGCGGATCGAGATCCGGTCGGAGAGAAGGCCACCGGGCACCCGGATCAGCGCCGAGGCGAGCGAGAAGACGGCCGTCAGGAGCCCGGCCTCGCGCAGCGACGAGCCGTAGAGGCCGTGCCAGTAGGTCGGCAGCCATGACGTGAAGGCGAGGAAGCCGCCGAAGGAGAGGAAGTAGCAGAAGACGAGGACCCACGTCGCGGGGATGGACGCGGCACGGCGCAGTCCGTCGACGGCGGTCCCGCTGGGGCGCCGGTCGCCGCCGCCGAGGCCGCCGAGCCGATGGGCGGGCAGGTCGATCCCGCGCCGGGCCAGCTGGAACCAGGGGGCGTCCTGGGCGAGCACCCCGTAGGCGATGGTGATGACGAGCAGGATGGCGAACCACACGCTGTAGGCGCCGAGCATCCCGAGGGAGCCCACGGCGAGGGGCAGGAGCATCGTCGACAGTCCGGGGCTGGTGTTGCCGAGCCCGGCGTAGATGCCCAGGGCGCCTCCCTGGTCGGCCGAGCGGTACCAGTAGGAGACCTGGCCGACGCCGACCGAGAAGGTGGCGATGCCGCAGCCGATGAGGACGCCGAGGAGGAGCAGCAGGGGGTAGGTCCCGGCCATATGGTCGGGGTAGCGGGTCCGGAGCAGGAGGAGCAGGGCCAGGACCCCGACGTTGGTGACCACGAGGAGGGTGGCGAAGGGTCGCCGGCCGCCCATCTTGTCGACCGCCGCGCCGAAGGGGATCCGCAGGAGCGACCCGGTGAGCGACGGGATGGCGGCGAGGATGCCCGCGGCGAAGGGCGACAGACCGAGCAGGTCGGTGAACTTGGGCACGAGCGGCCCGAACACCGAGACCCCCGCGAAGCCGCCGAAGAAGCCGAGCGTCGCCATGGTCAGGGCCTGGCTCCGCGTGCCGTGGATGATGGCCGCGGCTGTCGGGACGGTGCTCGTGTCGAGGGCCGTGGGCACCCCGCCCTCGGCGGGGGGGTTCGACGGGCCCGGACCCGCCGCGTGGGTGGTGGTCATGTCGATGCCTCTTCCGATCTGCTCCGGTGAGGATGTTTTCACCGCAGATGTAGTTTTTACACGAAGTGTGAGTAATATGCAACCCATGAGCACCCGCCAGCCCGCGACGAGCCGCCACCGGGTCCTCGCGACCCAGAGCCGGGTGGACCTCCTCGACGCGCTCCACAGCGCCGGTCGCCCGCTCAGCGTCGCCGAGGCCGCCGGTGCCGTCGGCCTCCACCCGAACACCGCACGGGTCCACCTCGAGCAGCTGGTCGGCGTCGGCCTCGTCGAGCGGCTCCGCGAGGACCGGGACCAGCCGGGCCGGCCCCGCACCCTGTATGCCGCCGTCCCCGACACCGAGAGCGGCGTCGACGATGCAGTGGGCCGCGAGGACTATCGGACCCTCGCCGCGCTCCTCGCCCGCGAGCTCGGAGCCGCCCCCGGCGCCCGCCGTGCGGCGATCGAGGCGGGTCGGCGCTGGGCGATGGCCGAGGGGGGGTACGGCTCCCACCCCACGGGCCCGGCCGACCCCGCGGACCCCGACGGGACCGTCGACGAGCTCGTCCGGATCATGGACTCGCTCGGCTTCCGGCCCACCCGCGAGCCGGGGGCCGCCGAGGTCCTCCTCCACCGGTGCCCCTTCGAGGAGGTCGCCCGTGAGACGCGCTCGGTCGTGTGCGGGGTACACCTCGGCCTCATCGAGGGCACCCTCGACCACCTCGGCGCGGGGGTGGAGGCCGTCCGGCTCGAGTCCTTCCGCGAGGAGCGCCCACTCCTGTGCGCGGTCCACCTCGACCTTGCCGGGCGTGGCGGTCAGGACCAGGGCGAGGGGGAGGCCTGAGATGTGTTCCTACTGCGGCTGCCAGGACCTCACGGCGATCGGGCGGCTCATGGCCGAGCACGTCGACATCGTCGAGGCGACCGGGGCGCTGCGTCGGGCCGCCCTCGACGGGGACGCCGCGGCGGCCCGTGCGGCCGGCACGGTCCTGGGCGCCCTCCTCGACCCGCATACCCGCGGCGAGGAGGCGGGGCTCTTCGCCGAGCTCGCGCCCGTCGACGGGTTCGGTGAGCACATCGCCACCCTCTGCGGCGAGCACGATGACCTCGACGAGGACCTCGCCGCCGTCATCGACGGGGACCTCGGCCGCGTCGAGCCCTTCGTCACCCGGCTGCGCAACCACATCGACCGCGAGGAGAACGGGCTGTTCCCCGCTGCGGCCATCGCTCTCGACGCCGAGGTGCTGCAGCGGCTCGCCGAGGACCCGGCCGCCGAGCGACACCTCTGACCTTCTCCCCACGCGGTCGCCGCGGTGCGGCGTAGGTCATGGTGGGCCGACGTGTCCCGGTCCACGATGGAGGCGTGACGGCGACCCACGACGGGTGGGCCCTGGCCGCCGACCCGAGCCTCACCGAGGAAACGGACGTGGCCGGCGCTCTCGGGGTGGACCCCGCGCTGGGACTGACCACCGCCGAGGCGGCGGACCGCCTCGGCGTCGGCGGTCCCAACATCATCCGGCGCGTCGAGCCGGAACGCGCCTGGCGGCGCCTGCTCCGTCAGTTCCGGGACCCGCTCGTCCTCCTCCTCCTCGCGGCGGTTGTCGTGGCCGTGTTCGCCTGGTGGGTCGATGGCGCGACCGGCCTGCCGGTCGACGCGCTCGTCATCAGCGCCATCGTCCTCGCCGATGCGGTGATCGGCTACGTCCAGGAGTCCCGGGCCGCCGACGCCGTGGCGGCCCTCGCCGAGCTGACCGCTCCGACCGCCACCGTGCTGCGTGACCGGCGGCTCGTCACGGTGCCGGCCGCCACCGTGGTCGTCGGCGACGTCCTCAGCCTCGCCGAGGGGGCCGCCGTCGCTGCCGATGCCCGGCTCGTCACGGCCACCGGGCTCCGGGTCCAGGAGGCGTCGCTGACCGGCGAGTCCGCGGCCGTCGACAAGTGCCCCGACGCACTGGACCACCCGACCGTTCCGGGCGACCGCGTCAACATGACGTTCGCCGGGACGGCCGTCGTCGAGGGCGTGGGGCTCGCCGTCGTCACGGCCACCGGGATGGACACCGAGATGGGCTCGATCGCGCGGCTGCTCGAGTCGACCGAGTCCGAGCCCTCCCCCCTCCAGCGAGAGATCGCGGCGGTCTCGCGGGGGATCGGGGCAGCTGTCCTGGCCATCGCCGTCGTCGTCATGGCCGCCGTGGCCCTCGTCGACGGGGTCGACTCGCTCGACGACGTCGTCACGGTCCTGCTCTTCGGGGTCTCTCTCGCCGTGGCCGCCGTGCCCGAGGGACTTCCGGCGATCCTCACCCTCGTCCTCGCCATCGGCGTGCGGGCGATGGCGCGACGCCAGGCGATCGTCAAGCGCCTGCACTCGGTGGAGACCCTCGGGTCGGCCACGGTCGTCTGCTCGGACAAGACCGGGACCTTGACCCGGGGGGAGATGACCCTGCGCGTCGTCCTGACCCCCACCGGCACCGTCGAGCTGAGCGGCGCCGGCTACCGCCCCGACGGTGCGGTCCGGGTCGTCACGCATCGGGACGGCATGATGACCGACGCCGCCGTCCTCGAGGCCGCGGCCCGCGTTCTCGTCGGGGGCGTGCTGGCCAACAACGCCCAGCTCGACGCCTCCTCCGGGCAGTGGCGCGTCGAGGGAGACCCGACCGAGGCCTCCTTCCTCGTCGCGGCGGCCAAGCTCGACGGGGTGGGCGAGCGCGCCGCGGCATACGAGCGTCTCGGCGAGGTTCCCTTCACCTCACAGCGGCGGATGATGTCGGTCCTCGTCGTGGACCCGACCGGTCGGCGGGTCCTCGTGACGAAGGGAGCGCCCGACGTCGTTCTCCGCCGCTGCTCGGCGGTCCTCACCGCAGGGACGGTCCGGGCGCTCGGTTCCGGACACGCCGGCCGGTGCCTCGCGGACGTCGACGACCTCTCTGCGCAGGGCTACCGGGTGCTCGCGGTGGCGTATCGGGTGCTCGGGCCGGAGGAGGACGGGCTGGCCGCCGCGGACCTGCCCGAGGACCGGCTCGTGTATGCCGGTGCCGTCGGGATCGTCGACCCGCCCCGGGAGGAGGCGATCGAGGCCGTGGCGCAGGCCCGCCGCGCCGGCTTGCGCGTCGTGATGCTCACCGGCGACCACCCGAGAACCGGAGCGGCCGTCGCCGCAGACCTCGGCATCGTCGGTCGGTCGGCCAGTGCCGTCGCGGGGACCGAGCTCGACGACCTCGACGACGCCGCGCTCGCCGACCTCGTCGGTCACACGAGCGTCTTCGCGCGGGTGGCCCCGGAGCACAAGCTGCGGATCGTGCGGGCCCTGCAGAGCCGCGGCCACACCGTGGCGATGACGGGCGACGGCGTCAACGACGCCCCCGCCCTCAAGGCGGCGGACATCGGCATCGCCATGGGCATCGCCGGCACCGAGGTCAGCAAGGACGCGGCGGCCATGGTCCTCGGGAACGACGACTTCGCGACGATCATCGCCGCGGTGCGACAGGGCCGGCTCATCGTCGACAACATCACCAAGTTCCTCCGCTACCTCCTCTCGTCCAACATGGGCGAGGTCGTGACGGTCATCGCGGGGATCGTCCTCGGCGGCGCCCTCGGTCTGACCGGCGGCGGCGGCAACGGTGAGATCGTCCTGCCCCTGCTCGCCACCCAGATCCTGTGGATCAACCTCGTCACGGACGCCGCGCCGGCGCTCGCTCTCGGCGTGGACCCCGAGATCGACGACGTCATGGCGAGGCCGCCACGCCCGTCGACGGCCCGGCTGCTCGACCGGCCGATGTGGACGACGATCCTCTGGGCCGGGCTCGTCATGGGCGGCAGCACGCTCCTGGCCATCGACGCGTGCCTGCCCGGCGGACTGGTCCAGGGGTCCGCCGACCTGGCCACCGCACGGACCGCCGGCTTCACGACCCTCGTCCTCGCGCAGCTGTTCAACCTGCTCAACACCCGGTCGGCGACATCGAGCGCCCTGCGGCATCTCCTCGTCGGTCGCTGGCTGTGGGCCGCCGTGGCCCTGGGCGTCGTGCTCCAGGTGGCCGTCGTCGAGGTCCCCGTGCTGGCGACGGCCTTCGGGGCGGTGCCCCTGTCGGGGCGCACGTGGCTGATGTGCGTGGCCCTCGCCTCGGTCGTTCTCTGGGTGGGCGAGCTCGTCAAGGTCGTCCGCAGGGGGCGCCTCAGGCGGAGCGGCCACCCCGCGTCGCCGGCGCCCGGCTCGGCCCGACGTGGTCGACGAGCCAGGTGACGAGGGGACGCACCGTGCGCCAGTCCTCGCGGACGTGGTCGACGAGCTCGGGACCGGACATCCACGGCGCCTCGCCGTGGCGACGCACGACGATGACGTGCTTGAGGCGCATGAGCTCCAGCCGGGGGTGGTCGGCGGCGACGCCCCGGGGCCGGGTCCGCACCGCCTCGCCCTCGAGGTCGAAGCCCTGAGCGTCGAGACGGTCGACGAGACCCTCGAGCTCCTGGCCGCTGGCGGGGGCGTCGACGGCGGCCCGCAGCCGGGCGAGCTGGTCCGGCCCCTTGGGCAGGTAGCCGCCGCCGGTCAGCAGCCCTTCGGCACTGACCTGGACGTAGTAGCCCATCCCGTCGACGACCTGGACGAGCGCGCCCTGGTGGTCCTTGTAGGGCGACTTGTCGGCGCTGAACCGGACGTCGCGGTGGGGTCGGTAGGGCGTGCCCTCGCCGAACTCGTCGGCCAGGGCGGCGAGCAGGGCCTCCATCGGCCGGCGGACGCTGGCGGCATACCGGTCCTTGTGCGCCGCCCACCAGTCCCGCGAGTTGTCGGCGCGGAGCTCGCGGTAGAAGGCGACGGCGTCGCTCGGGATGCCGGGCTGGGCGAGGGCGTCGGTAATGGGACTACAGATACCGCCGTTCGACCTCGTCGAGGAAGGCCTCGCTCAGCCGGGTGAAGGAGTCGGGGTCGAGACGGATCTCGTCGCCGGCGGCATACCCGAGGACGGACCGGTCCGGAGCCGGGACGCCGGGACGGGCGTCGATCAGCCGGCCGTCGTTCTCCATGATCGAGGCCGCGACGACCCCGACCTCGTCGAGCGGCCCGCCGTCCGAGCCCCTGACGCCGCGCGGGCGGTGGACGAAGTGCATCTCGAGGGCGAGCAGCAGCATGTTGAAGAACTGCTGCTCGAAGTCCTCGTCGGGTGCCCCCGACTTCGCCAGCTTGCGGTATGCCGTGACCGTGGCCCGCATCGTCGTCCGGGTCGAGGCGATGTAGGCCTGGCTGTAGGTGGGTGTGCTCGGCATCATCGGTCTCCTCCCCACGAGACGGGCGCGTCCAACCCGCGACCGAAGCCGATCCCGTCAGGGTATCCCCGCGAGCCGCCCCGCTGCGTGTGACGGCGGAGGCCCGCCATCGGCGGGTTCACGGCAGCGCCTCGCCGGGGGGTCACCGCCGCGGCGCACGCACCGCGGGGGAGCTGTCGGCCGCGGACGATGTGGAACAGTGGGCCCATGATCGCCGCCGATCTCGCGGAGAACATCCCGACGGTCCTGCGCGAGACCCTCGCGTCGGAGGCGGCGCGCGTCATCGCCGAGTACCGGCTGCCGGGTCTCATCGTCGCCGACGACGCCGGCGTGCCGATCGCCGTCGTCCCGGGCAGTCAGCTCCTGGCGGTGATCCTGCCGCAGTACGTCCGAGAGGACCCCGCGCTCGCCCACGTCTTCGGCGAGCGGGACGCCGACGAGCTGTGCGCCAAGCTCAACGACACGACGATCGGTGCGCTCCTCGACGCCCAGAAGCTCGTGGCCAAGGAGCTCCCGTCGGTCCTTCCCGACGACACCGTCCTCGAGGTGGCGGCCGTCATGGTCGCCGAGCACATGCCGCTCATCGTCGTCCGTGGCGAGGACGGGACCTACCACGGGGCGGTCATGCTCTCGCGGGCCCTCGCCGCGATCGCCGCCCGGGCCGGGCAGGACAGCGAGCTGATGCGCCGTCGCCTCGAGCGGGACCTCCTCCCGCCCCCACCCCCGTCCGCCACCGGACCGGCAGGGGCGGGGAGCCCGTGAGCGTCACGGCATACCTCGCGATCGGCGTCTTCGCCGTCACCTACGTCCTCATCGCGACCGAGCGGATCCACCGGGTGGCTGCCGCCCTCGGGGGCGCCGCGGCGATGGTCCTCATCGGGGCCGCCCGCGGGCACACCGTCTTCTTCTCCCAGGACACCGGGGTCGACTGGAACGTCATCTTCCTGCTGCTCGGGATGATGATCATCGTCGGCGTGCTGCGGCAGACGGGGGTGTTCGAGTTCCTCGCCATCTGGGCGGCACAGCGCTCCGGTGCGCGCCCCTTCCGGATGATGGTCCTGCTCTGCCTCATCACGGCGGGGGCCTCGGCGCTCCTCGACAACGTCACGACGGTGCTCCTCATCGCCCCGGTCACCCTGCTCGTCGCCGACCGGCTCGGCCTCAACCCGGTGCCGTTCCTCCTCGCCGAGGCGATGGCGAGCAACATCGGGGGCACGGCCACCCTCATCGGCGACCCGCCCAACATCATCATCGCCAGTCGGGCGGGGTTGTCGTTCAACGACTTCCTCGTCAACCTCGGTCCGATCGTCGTCCTGCTGCTCGTCGTCTTCCTCGCCCTCGCGTGGGTCCTGTGGGGACGGCACCTGCGCGTCGACCCGGCCCGGGCCGAGGCGCTCATGTCGCTGCGCGGGGCGGACGCCATCACCGACCGCCGGCTCCTCGGGCGCCTCGTCGTCATCCTCGTCCTCGTCCTCGCCGGCTTCGTCACCCACTCCCTGCACCACATCGAGCCCTCGCTCGTCGCGCTCCTCGGTGCCGGGGCCGCGGTCCTCGTCTCCCGGCTCGACCATGCGGTCTACCTCGACGACGTCGAGTGGGAGACCCTCGTCTTCTTCGCCGGGCTCTTCGTCATGGTCGGCGCCCTCGTCGAGGAGGGCGTCATCGGCCAGCTCGCCTCGAGCGTCACCGCGGCGGTCGACGGCCGCCACCTGCTCGCGACCCAGGGCGTCCTCGTCGGCTCGGCCGCACTCTCGGGCCTGGTCGACAACATCCCCTACGTCGCGACGATGTCGCCGCTCGTCCAGGACCTCGTCGGCCACTCCACCACGATGACCCCGCAGCGCGGTGCGCTCTGGTGGGCCCTCGCGCTCGGGGCCGACCTCGGCGGCAACGCGACGGCCGTGGGGGCCAGCGCCAACGTCGTCATCCTCGGGATCGCCCGGCGTAACGGCTCGCCGATCTCGTTCTGGAGCTTCACCAAGTACGGCCTCGTCGTCACCGCCGTGACCGTGGCGGTGTGCGTGCCCTACCTCTGGCTGAGGTACTTCGTCCTCGGCTGACCCTCCGTCGCCCGCGAGGTGGACCGGGTCCGACGAGCGGCCCTGGGGGTGGTCCCGGCGGATTCTCGGTACGCCGTGCGACAGTGGAGCGATGACAGGACAGTTCGACTTCGCCTCCTCCCCCGACCTCCGGCTGACCCAGAACATCGTCATGGACGGCTTCGCGCGCGTCCGGGTGGCCGTCCCGGAGCTCGTCACCGGGATGTCGGTCGAGGACCTGCTCTGGCGGCCGGACCCCGACGCCAACCACATCGCCTGGCTGGTCTGGCACCTCTCCCGCGTCATGGACGACCACCTGGCCGCCCTCGCCGCCGAGCAGCAGGTGTGGGTCAGCGACGGCTGGGCCGAGAGGTTCGCGCTGCCCTACGACATCGCCGACCTCGGCTACGGGCAGAGCTCGGAGCAGGTGGGCGCCTTCGTCCTCAACGACCCCAGCCTGCTGACCGGCTACCACGACGCGGCCTACGACCTCACCGCGGGCGTCGTCCGGGCCATGGATGCCGAGCAGTTCGACAGGGTCGTCGACCGCCGGTGGGACCCGCCCGTCACCGCCGCGGTGAGGGTCGTCTCGGTCCTCAACGACGTCACCCAGCACCTGGGCCAGGCGGCCTACGTCAAGGGTCTGCTGCAGCGGCGTCGGTAGGGTCCGAGCGGGTCCGGGTCGCGCGGCATACCGCCGACCGAGCTCTCCCGAGCGGTCAGTGGGGGACCGGGTCGCGTGGCCGCGACGGTTCCGGCTCGGCCGGGCCCGACGGCGCACCGCCATCGGCGCCGGGACCACGGTCCCGCTGCCGCTGCCTCGTCGCAGCCGACTCGGCACGCTCCGCCGTCGCCCTGGGGCCCGGTCCGGCCGGGCGGTCGGCGGCCTCCTCGGCGGCCACGGCCCGGGACGCGCCCGCGAGCTGGTAGGGGACGCTGATGACCATCACGTTGCGCAGCAGCCGGAGGCGCACCTTGAGGCGTAGCGCGCTCTGGTTGTGCAGCACCGACTCCCACCAGTGGCCGACGACGTACTCGGGGATGAAGACCGCGATGAGGTCATCGGGGCTCTCCTGCCGCAGCCGGGCGATGTAGTCGATGATCGGCCCGGTGATGTCGCGGAACGGCGAGTGCACCGTCGTCAGCGAGACGGGAAGGTCCGCCTGGAGCCAGTCCTCCCGGAGCCGCTGCGTCTCCTCGGGGTCGGTCTGGACGGTCAGCGCCGTGAGGGTGGACGGGCGGGTGGCTCGCGCGTAGGCGATGGCCCGCAGCGCCGGCTCGTGCAGGTGCGAGAGCAGCACGACGGCGTGTACGCGGCTGGGGAGCCGCCGGGCCTGGGGCGTCGGGCGCAGCTCGGCCTCGACGTGGGCGTAGTGCCGGGAGACCCCGCCCATGAGTGCCACGAGGAGGGGGACCGCGATGACGACGAGGTAGGCGCCGTGGGTGAACTTCGTGCCGAGAACGATGACGAGCACGAGACCGGTGAAGACGGCACCGACGGCGTTGATGATGCGGGAGGCCTGGATCCGGCGCCGCACCCCGCTGACGACGACCCGCCGCAGCTCGGCGTTCCAGTGCCGGACCATCCCGATCTGGCTCAGGGTGAAGGAGGTGAAGACCCCGAGGATGTAGAGCTGGATGAGCCGGGTGACCGACGCCTGGTAGGCCACGAGGAGGCCGCCGGCCACCGCGGCGAGGGCGATGATGCCGTTGCTGTAGGCGAGCCGGTCACCGCGGGTGTCGAGCTGGGTCGGCATGAGACGGTGCCGGGCGAGGATCGAGGCGAGCATGGGGAAGCCGTTGAAGGCGGTGTTCGCCGCGAGGATGAGGACCAGCGCGGTCGTCGCCTGGATGTAGTAGAACAGCGGGCTCGAGGTGCCGCCGAAGACCGAGGCGGCGAGCTGGGCGATGACGGTCCGTTGGGGGGTCGTCGCGCAGTTGCCCTGGAAGCCGACGAGGTCGCAGGTGTTCTCGGCGACCTTGACGTGGGCGATCATCGCCAGCACGGTGATGCCGCTGAACATCGTGATCGCGATGACCCCCATCGCCGACAGGGTCCGGGCGGCGTTACGCGCCTTCGGCGGCCGGAAGGCGGGTACGCCGTTGCTGATCGCCTCGACGCCGGTGAGGGCGGTGCAGCCGGACGAGAACGCCCGCAGGGCCAGGAACACCAGGGCGAGGCCGGTCAGGCTCGCCTCCTCGGGCCGCAGCGTGTAGTGCGCGCTCGCGGCGACAGGGGCGTGCCCGAGAAGGGACTCGACGACCCCCACGGCGATGAGGCCGAGGATGCCCACGACGAAGAGGTAGGTCGGTACGGCGAAGGTCGTGCCGGACTCGCGCACGCCGCGCAGGTTCATGACCGTGAGGAGGGCGACGAAGCCGACGGCGAGGATGACCCGGTGGGTGTTGAGCCCGGGCAGCGCCGAGATGATGTTGTCGACCCCGGCCGCGACCGAGACCGCGACGGTCATGATGTAGTCGACGAGCAGCGCCCCGGCCACGACCATGCCCGCGGTGCGGCCGAGGTTCCGCGAGACGACCTCGTAGGAGCCCCCCCCGCCCGGGTACGCGTGGATCACCTGGCGGTAGGAGAGAACGACGACGGCGAGCAGGACGACGACCGCGAGCGCGATCCACGGGGTGAGGTAGAGGTAGGCCAGCGCCCCGAGGGTGAGGACCTTGAGGATCTCCTCGGTCGCGTACGCCACCGACGACAGCGGGTCCGAGGCGAAGACCGGCAGGGCGATCCGCTTGCGCAGCAGCGTCTCCCCGAGGCGTTCGCTCTGCATCGGCCGTCCGACGAGGACACGCTTGGCCAACGACACGTTCTGCATCACGAGTGCGACGCTAGAAGCCCGCGCATAGGGACGGTGCAAGGAACCGGACCGGGGGTGCAAGGATTCCGCAAGGATCCACCGGCCGGACGGTGTGGCCGACGAGGGTGCGGTGAGGAGGTCGCGGTATGCCGCAGGGGCGCCTACGCGTGTACCTCGGCGTCGCACCGGGGGCGGGTGCCACCCACTCCCTTCTCGACGAGGCGCGCCGCCGGCACGACCGTGGGGTCGACGTCGTCATCGGGGTCCTCGACGACCGCGGCCGGCCGCCGTTGCTCGCCCTCGCCGAGGGGCTCGAGCGCTCCGACGGGCCCCGCCTCGACACCGCGGCCCTGCTGCGCCGGCGGCCGGCCACGGTGCTCGTCGACAACCTCGCCGACCCGGCGGACCCGGCCGATCCCTCCTCGCCACCGCGGTGGGCCGAGGCAGAGCGGCTCGTCGCCGCGGGGATCGACGTCGTCGGCACCGTCGACGTGCGGGTGGTCGAGTCGCTGCGCGAGCGGGTCGAGGCGCTGACCGGGCAGCCGGTGCCCCACACCGTCCCCGACCGCTTCCTCGTCGGAGCCGACCAGCTCCAGGTGGTCGACATCTCCCCCCAGGGGTTGCGTCGCCGGCTCGCGCACGGTGGCCTCTACGGTCCCGACGAGATCGACGCCGTCCGCTCGGCGGGGCTCCGCCCGCGCACCCTCGGCGGCCTGCGCGAGCTCGCCCTACGCTGGGTCCTGGCGACCGTGCCCGGCCAGCACGAGGCCTGGGCCCGGGAGGTGGGTGACGACGAGCCGGTCCCGGCCGTCACCGAGCGGCTCCTCGTCGGTCTGTCGGGTGGCCCGGACACCGCCGCGGTCCTGCATCGGGCCTTCGCGCTGGCCGGCGCGACGCCGTCGGCCGACGTGCTGGCCGTCCACGTCCTGGCCCAGCCCTCGGCCGGGCGGACCGACGTCCAGGACCTGCGGGAGCGGGCCGAGGCGGTGGGTGCCCGCTTCCAGCCGGTCGTGGGCACCGATGTGGCCGCCGCTCTCCTCGACGTGGCCCGGGCCGAGCGGGCCACCCAGGTCGTCGTCGGCGTGACGCACCGCGGGACGCGGGTCCGGACGGGGCTTCTCGCCCGATGGACCCGCCACGCCGACATCGCCGCCGACGTCGTCGCGCTGGCCGACCCCGGTCTGGACGTCCACGTCGTCGGCACGCGAGACGCCGACCCGTCGAGCACGATGCCGGCCCGGCGCCGGGGCCTGTCCCCGTGGCGGGTGGGCGTCGGGTTCGTCCTCGCCCTGGCCCTCCCCGCCCTGCTGACCGTCGCCCTGCTCCGGGCCGGAACCCACGTCGGGCTGCCGGGGGATGCACTCGTCCTCCTTCTCGGGGCCGTCATCACCTCTCTCGTCGGCGGCCTGTGGCCCGCCGTCGTCGGCGCGCTCGTGGGGTCGACGATGCTCAACTACTTCTTCATCCCGCCGGTGCGCACGCTGCGGGTCGCGGAATCCCACAACGTCATCACGATCGTCGTCTTCGTCGTCGTCGCCCTGCTCGTCAGCGCGGTCGTCCACCGGGCCGCCGCCACCGCGGCCGAGGCGGCCCGCGCCACCGCCGAGTCGCGGACCCTCTCGGCCGTGGCCAGCAGCGCGCTGCACGGTGAGGAGGCCCTGCCGGCTCTTCTCGACCAGCTGTGCGCGGCATTCGGGATGCGCACCGCCGCCCTCCTCGAGCGGGTGGACGACCACGGGCGCTGGAGAGTCGTCGCCGCGCGCGGCGCCGAGCCGCCGACCCTGCCCAGCGAGGCCGACGCTCAGGTCCCGGCCGGAACCGGCCGGGTGCTCGCGCTCTCCGGCCGCACCCTCGCGGCGGCCGACCGCCGGGTCCTGCAGGCCTTCGCCGACCGCGCGCAGGGCCTCATCGAGCGCGAGGCCCTGGCCCGCAGCGCGGCCGTCGCCGAGCGACTCGCGGCCACCGAGAGGCTGCGCGACGCCCTCCTCGCGGCGGTCGGGCACGACCTGCGGACCCCGCTCGCCTCCGCGACGGCGGCGGTGAGCAGCCTGCGTGGCCATGACGTGTCATGGACCGACGAGGAGCGCGCCGAGCTCCTGGCGACCGCCGAGGAGTCGCTCGACCGGCTCGCCCGGCTCGTCTCCGACCTTCTCGACCTCTCGCGGCTGCGCGCCGGCGCGCTCACCGTGCGGCGCGAGCCGGTGTGGCTCGACGAGATCATCCCGGCGGCCCTCGACGAGCTGGGCGACGCGGGCCGAGGTGTCGGGTTGCGGGTTCCCCTGGAGCTTCCCCCGGCCCTGGCCGACCCGGCGCTGCTCACCCGGATCCTCGTCAACGTCGTCGGGAACGCCCTGCGCTACGCAACGGCGGGGGGTCCGCCCCTCGTCACCGCGAGCGCCACGGCCGACCGGGTCGAGGTGCGCGTCATCGACACCGGGCCGGGGATCCCCCAGGCCGACGTCGAGCGGGTCTTCCTCGCCTTCCAACGCAGCGGCGACACGACCAACCGGGCCGGTCTCGGGCTCGGCCTGGCCCTCTCGCGCGGCCTGGCCGAGGCGATGGGCGGCTCGGTGCTCCCCGAGGAGACTCCCGGCGGCGGCCTCACGATGGTCATCGGCCTGGAGGTCGCATCGCTGGACGAGAGCGCCGGCTCCGCCGAGCCCGGGCGGCGGGAGCGGGAGGAGGAGGCATGACCAGGGTGCTCGTCGTCGACGACGAACCCCAGATCCTGCGTGCGCTGCGGATCAACCTGCGGGCCCGCGACTACGACGTCGAGGTGGCCGCGACCGGGGCCGAGGCGCTCCGGCTGGCATCCGCCCGCCCGCCCGACCTCGTAATCCTCGACCTCGGCCTTCCCGACCTCGACGGGGTCGAGGTCATCCACGGCCTGCGCGGCTGGACCGAGGTGCCGATCATCGTCCTGTCCGGGCGGGCGGGGGGCACCGACAAGGTGGCCGCCCTCGACGCCGGGGCCGACGACTACGTCACCAAGCCGTTCGGGATGGAGGAGCTTCTCGCCCGGATGCGGGCGATCACCCGGCGGGCGAGCGTCGGCGACCCCTCGGAGGCGCCGTCGGTGTCCTTCGGCGACGTCACCGTCGACCTCGCCGACCGGATCGTCACGAGGTCCGCGACGGACGCGGCCGGCGACCGGCCGGAGCCGGTCCACCTCACCCCGACCGAGTGGCATCTCCTCGAAGTGCTCGTCCGACAGCCCGGCAAGCTGCTCAGCCAGCGCTACCTGCTCGCCGAGGTCTGGGGCGCGGCCTATGTCAACCAGCCTGCCAACCTGCGCCTCTACATGGCCCAGCTGCGCCGCAAGCTCGAGCCCGACCCGGCGCGGCCGCGCTACCTGCTCACCGAGCCGGGCATGGGCTACCGGTTCCAGCCCGGGCCGGAGGAGCCGGCCGACGGCGATCCCGTGGCCCCGGGTGGCATCGGATAGGAGCCCGCCCGGGGGCCCGCCGCGCCGCCGCCTCGTATTGTCGGGAGGGTGACGTCGCTGCCGCTGTTCCCTCTCGGCACCGTGCTCCTGCCCGGAGCCCGGCTGCCGCTCCAGATCTTCGAGCCGCGCTACGTCGCCATGCTCCACGACCTCCTCGACCGCCCCGAGGACGAGCGGCGGTTCGGGGTGATCGCCATCCGGCGTGGCTCCGAGGTCGGCGACGGGGCCGCCACCGATCTGTATGCCGTGGGCTGCGAGGCGCGCATCGACGCCCTCGCCGCGGCCTCCTCACCGGAGGGAGCGCGCTACCCCCTCGTCGTCACCGGTACCCGGCGTTTCGCCCTCGACGGGATCGATGCCTCGGCGGGAACCCCCTACCTCACCGGGAGGGTCTCCTGGCTCGGCGAGGGCGGAGCCGAGGACCCGACCGTCGCAGCCCTCGCGCGTCGTCTCCTCGCCGCGCACGCGGCATACCGGGACGCGATCGGAGCGGACCCGAGCGAGATCTCGGCGACGGCCCGCGAGCTGCCCTACCGCGTCGCCGACGAGACGATCCTCGAGCTGGCCGACCGCCAGCGGATCCTCGAGGCCCCGGACCTGCCGTCCCGGATCCGGGCGGTCATCGCGGTCCTGCAGCGGGAGGCCGCCCTCATCACGGCGTTCGGTGCCGTCCCGCGGGACCCCGACCCGGGCGGCGCCACGCTCAACTGAGGGGACGCCGCCCGGCCCGGGCGTCACGCCCCTGCCGTGACCGCCTCGGGTTCAGAGTGCCGCTGCCGCGACACGGTCCTCGGCCACCAGAACCGGTCGCCGAGCAGCTCGGCGACCGCCGGGACGAGGACGGTCCGGACGAGCAGGGTGTCGAGCAGGACACCGATGCAGATGATCCCGCCGACCTGGGCGAGGACGACGAGCGGCAGGACGCCGAGCACGGCGAACACCGCCGCGAGCAGGATCCCGGCGCTCGTGATGACCCCGCCGGTGGCGGCGAGCGAGCGCAGCATCCCCTCCCTGGCCCCGTGCCCGGCCGCCTCCTCGCGCGCCCGGGTGACGAGGAAGATGTTGTAGTCCACGCCGAGGGCCACGAGGAAGAGGAACGAGGTGAGCGGGGCCGTCACGTCGAGCGCGGCGAAGCCGAAGATCCCGGTGAAGACCCACCAGGCCGCGCCCAGGGCCGCCAGGTAGGTCGCCACGACGGTCGCCACGAGGATGACCGGGGCCACGAGCGAGCGGAGCAGGAGCACGAGCGCCGCGAAGACGAGTCCGAGGATCAGCGGCATGATGACCAGCCGGTCATGCCCGGCCGCGTCGGCCGCGTCGATCGACTGGGCCACCGTCCCGCCGACCTCGGTGCCGGGTATGCCGCTGAGGGCCGTCCGCAGGTCACGGACCTGGGTCGTCGCCGCCGCGCTGCCGGGGTCGGAGCGGAGGACGACGCTGACCTGGGTCAGCCCGGAGCCCTGGTTCGTCACGGTCGCCGAGGCGACGCCGTCGACGGTCCTGGCCGCGTCGACGACCGCCTGGCCGTCGCTGCGGGTGATGACGACGACGGGGTCGGAGCTGCCGGCCGGGAAGGACCTCGCCAGCCGCTGGGCGGCGGCGATGGCCTCGGGCTTGGCGATGAACTGGTCGGCCGTCGACAGGCCCGAGTCGATCCGGGTGATCCCGAGCGACAGGCCGGCCAGCAGGACGAGGGTTCCCGCCACGAAGGCCGACGGACGCCGGGCCACGGTGTCGCCGACCCGGCGCCACAGCGAGTGCCCGTCGACGAGCTGGCTCTGGCCGACGCGCGGGACCACCGGCCAGAAGACCCACCGCCCGAACAGCACGAGCACCGTGGGCAGCACGACGAGGGCGTAGCCCGCGGCGACGACGATGCCGATCGCGCTGGCGGCCCCCAGGCCGCGCGTCGTCGGGATGAGCGAGAGGAGCAGGGTGAGGACGCCGAGGACGACGGTCGTCGCGCTGGGGATCACCGCCTCCGCGGTGCGCCGCACCGCCTGCGCCATCGCGGCATACCGGTCCTCGGTGAGGCGGAGCTCGTCGCGGTAGCGCGAGATGAGCAGCAGCGCGTAGTCGGTCCCGGCACCGAAGACGAGGACCGAGAGGATACCGACGGTCGACTCGTCCCAGCGGATGCCGAGCCAGGTCAGCGCGTGGGTGGCGATGACGGCGGTCATCCGGTCGGCGATGCCGACCACGACGAGCGGGACGACCCACAGGATCGGGCTGCGGTAGGTGATGAGGAGCAGCAGCGCGACGACCGAGGCGGTGACGAGGAGCAGGCGGGTGTTCGCACCGTTGAAGACGGCTCCCAGGTCGGCCTGGACCGCGGCCGGGCCGGTCACCTGGGCGGTGACGCCGGCGGGCGCGGCGGAGCGCACCGCGGCCCGCAGGTCGGCGACGGCGGCGGAGTTCGCCGCGTTGCCCTCGGCGGTGATGGGGATGACGCCCAGCGCGGCGGTGTGGTCCGAGCTCACCGTGAGCCGAGGGGCACCGCCCGGTCCCTGCGGCGTGCCGCTCGGGGTGGAGCCGGTGGCCGCGCCGGAGCCGGAGGAGGAGCTCGTGGCCGTGGCGAGCTCCGCGGCGTAGGCCGCGTCGAGGGAGGCGACCTGGGCGTCCGAGAGCGTTCCCCGTTCGGCGGTGAACAGGACGATCGCGGTCGACCCGGAGCCCTCGGGGAGCCGCTGCTCGAGCTCGGCCACCATCGCGCTGCCGGACCCGCGGGCGAGGGTGTCGGTCGCGGCGGCCTGGCGCGAGGCCTCGCCGATGCCGATGACGGCACCGCCGATGAGGATGGTCGCGAGGGCGACGACCCAGGCACGGCGCCGCCGGAGGTAGGTCGAGGGCAGGTCGGTCATCGCTCGCTTCCCGCTAGACTGGTCATGTCACTCAGTAGGTAACTAACAAGATTGCTAACTCAGTGAGCGATATTACGCCGACGCCGGCGACCGCCTCAACCGGGTCGTCGAGGGTTGCCGCGCCCCCGGGCTCCGCGGAGGCGGGTATGCCGCCGACCCCCGACCTGCCGCACACGGCCTTCACGCAGCAGTGGGAGCAGACCGACTCCCTCCTCGCCCTGCGTGAGCTCATCGAGGTCGGCGCCCAGGTGGCCCCGGCCGTCGCCCGTCGCGCGGCGCTCACCCACCACGAGCTGCAGGCCCTCGAGGTCGTCATCGACCAGCCCGTCGGTCCGGTCGAGATCGCCCGCGAGCTCGGCGTCACCTCGGCGGCCGCGTCGGGCATCGTCGACCGGCTCGCGGCCCGCGGTCACGTCGTCCGGCAGGCGCACGGCAGCGACCGGCGCCGCACCCAGGTCGTCATCACCGACTCGGGTCGCGAGGAGGTCCTCGGCTACCTCATGCCGATGTTAGCGACCCTCGCCGACCTGGACCGCTCGCTCACCGACGAGGAGCGGGCGCTCGTCGCGCGCTACCTGCGCGGGGCGATCGTCGCCATGCGCCGGCTCCTCTGAGCCGCCCCGTCGTCCGCCCGCGGCCGGTGTCGGACCGCCCGGACGGCGCGGCTCAGACCGGCAGGTGCTCGCCGAGGAAGGCGGTCGTCCGCGCCCAGGCCCGCGCCGACGCGGCCTCGTGGAAGTTGACGAACTCGGGGTTGTCGAAGGCGTGGTCGGCGCCCTCGTAGAGCTCGACGACGGCGCCGCGCGGGGTGACCGCGGCACTGATCGAGGCGACGGTCGGTCCGTCGAGGAAGGCGTCGGCCGTCCCGAAGTGGTGCAGGCTCGGCGCCGTGACGCGGGGGGCCAGGTCGAGCAGCGTCGGCAGGGCCGAGCCGTAGTAGCTCACGAGGACCTCGGGTTCGTCGTGGGCGGCGATGCTGAAGCCCAGGCCGCCGCCGAAGCAGAAGCCGATGACGCCCACCCCCGAGCTCACCTCGGGGCGGGCCCGCAGGACGGCGAGCGCCGCCAGCCCGTCGGCCACCCCGGTGGGCCAGTCGAACCGGCCGGCCAGGGCCATCCCCTCGGCGAGCATGTCGGGGCCGGCGACCACCTCGGTGGTCCCGAGCCGCCAGAAGAGCTCAGGGGCGAGGACGACGTAGCCCAAGGCGGCGAGGTCGGCACCCCGCCTGCGGATGTAGGAGCTCACCCCGAAGATCTCCTGGACGAGGAGCAGGCCCGGCCCACGGCCGGACTCCGGCAGCCATAGGTGGGCGGGCATCCCGCCGTCGGCGGTGGGGACGGTGACCTTCGACGCGTCGCTCATCGGGCCAGTATCACCCGGCGGGCCCTGACCTCCGGGCCCGGGTGGAGATCGGCTCGGGATCAGCCGCGCAGCATCGCCCGGAGGGTCTCGATCCGGTCGGCCTCGGCCGGTCCCTTGTCGGGCCGGTAGCGCTTGACCCGGGCGAACCGCAGAGCGACCCCGCCGGGGTACCGCGAGGAGCGCTGCACCCCGTCGATGGCGATCTCGACGACGATCTCGGGTCGCAGCAGGACGGTGCCGGGTGCCCGGCCCACCTCGAAGGCCGGGAACGTCTGGGTCTGCCAGCGGAGCAGCTCGTCGGTCAGCCCCTTGAAGGTCTTGCCGACCATGACGAAGCCACCCGGCTCACCGGCCACCCCGTCGGGGTCGGCAGCCCCGAGATGGAGGTTGGACAGCCAGCCCCGGCGCCGCCCGGAGCCCCACTCGGCACCGAGGACGACGAGGTCGTAGGTGTGGACCGGCTTGACCTTGAGCCAGCTCCTGCCGCGCCGTCCCGCGGCATACGGCGAGCCGACGGCCTTGACGACGACACCCTCGTGCCCGGCGGCGAGGGCGTCGTCCATGACCTGTCGGGCGACGTCGGGGTCGGCGGTGACGTGGCCCGGGACGCGGTGTCCGGGAGCGAGCCCGTCGAGGACCGCGAGGCGGGTCGAGAGGGGCTCGTCGATGAGGTCACGGCCGTCGAGGTGGAGGACGTCGAAGAACCAGGGCGCGAGGACGCTCTCGCGGGTGGCCTCGGCACCGAAGCGGCTCATCGTCTCCTGGAAGGGCCGGGGCGCCCCCGACTCGTCGTGGGAGAGGGTCTCGCCGTCGAGGATGACCTCGCGGGCCGGCAGGGCTCGGGCGACCTCGACGATCTCGGGCACCCGGGCGGTGATGTCGGCGAGGCTGCGGGTGAAGACCCCGACGTCGTCGCCGCGCCGGTGGACCTGGATGCGGGCGCCGTCGAGCTTGTACTCGACCGAGGCCGGGCCGGTGACCTCGAGGGCCGCTGCGACGCTCACCGCGGTGGAGGCGAGCATCGGCTGGACGGGCGTCCCCACGGCCAGCCCCGCCTCGGCGAGCGTGGCCGGGTCGGCCAGGGCCGCCCGCACGGTCCGCGGCAGGCTGCCGCGGAGCATCACGGCCCGCCGGACCTCCTCGGCCGGGCGGGAGACGGCCCGGGCCAGGGCGTCGGTGACGAGTCCGTCGAGCGCCCCCGTACGGACCTCGCCGGTGAGGGCGCGGGTCAGCAGGTCCTGCTCGGGCCCGGTGGCGCGGGCCAGCAGCTCGACGAGGGCCGAATGCCGCGCCCCCACGGAGCCCGGCCCGCCCTCGGCGAGGATGCGGGCCAGCGCCTCGTCGACGTCCGCGACCGTGAGCGCGGGCTCGGTGGCGGGAGCAGCGGCCCCGGCCCCCCGGACCGAGGAGAGGGTGCGCCAGCCGATGCCGATCCGGCCCTGGCGGGGGCGGCCGAGGAGGATGCCGACGGCGGCCTCGGCCTCGTCGGGGGTCAGGGCGCGCAGCACCGACGCGAGGACCTCGGTCTTGGCCGTCCGGGACAGGGTGGCCGAGAGCGCCTCGGCCGCGGCGACGAGCTCGGCCAGCAGCATCGGCTCAGTGTGTCAGGGACCACCGACGGCGAGGAGCGCTCCGCCCTCGACGAGAGCGGCGGCCGCCTCGGCGACGAGCCGTCGGGCGTCGGGGTGCTCGCCGTGCCGGGAGCGGACGACCGCGACGAGCCGGTGGAGGGGCACGGGCGACGCGGCGGCGAGCCAGAGGGTCGCACCGATGCCCGACAGCCGAAGCGGGACGGTGTCGGCGAGGACGACGACCTCGTCGTCGGTGCTCACGGCGTCGCGCCACGGTGCCCGGACCAGCCGCGAGGAGTCGGTGAGAGTGGGTGGTTCCGACTCCCTCACCGTCGGCCCGGGGGGTGGGTCGACGCCGACCCAGGCCGCGGGGGGGCCGACGTCGGTCCCGGCGACGAGGGTCGAGGAGGCCTCGTCGTAGCGGGCCTTCGGGGCAAGCAGCCCCTCGAGGAGACCGCGGCAGTCGGCGATCTCGGCATAACGCAGCCGCCAGGGACCACCACCGAGGGTGAGCGCCGCCGCGAGGCGTTGCAGCGGCCGGTCGAGCAGCGCGAGCGAGGAGGTGTGGGGGACGACCTCGAGGAGGGCGTCGAGCAGCCCGGCCCGGGCCAGCTCGGGCGACCCGGCCCCGGGGTCCCGGTCGAGGAGGACGACGGCTCCGAGGCGGGGCCGGTCCGGTGCGACCCGCAGGCCCAGGTCGTCCGGGCCGTGCTCGGTCTTGGCGAAGGGCAGGGCCGGGTCGTCGACGACCGAGAGAGGCTTGGCGTAGGCCGCGACGGTGCCGTCCGGGCCGACCGCGACCGTCTCGTCGCTGAGGTAGCCGAGGTGGCGGCCGAGGACGAGCGCGGCTGTCGTCTTGCCGGCGCCCGACCCGGCGACGAGCGCTACCGCCACCCCCTCGTCGGTGGCCAGACCGGCCGCATGGAACATCAGGTCATGGCCGGCCCGGCGGGCGATGGAGGCCAGGGTGAGGGCGCGGGACACGGCATACGGCAGGGCCACCGGGTCCTGCGGCACCCGCGCCGACGCACCGTCGACCGGGCGCGACGGGTCGCGGGTGACGACGAAGGTCGCCACCTCGTCGCGTCGGCTCGTCCTGGCCCGGGACCACAGGGCGGTCAGCCGTGCGGCGCTCGCGGGGTCGAGCTCGTCGAGGTCGAGGCGCCAGCGCGCACCGAAGGCGTCGATGACGACCTCGTCGGCCATGGCCCACCTCCTCGGACGCGCGCGACCCGCTCCCTGCCGTGACCGGTCAACCGTAGTGGCCGGCGACGGCGAGGCTGTGGGCGACGTACCCGCCGCCGAAGAGGACCGCGTGCATCATCAGCGGATGGAGCTGGTGCAGGAGCACCCGGTCCTGCCAGCCCGCCGCCAGGGGGTGGACCTCGTCGTAGGCGGCGAGCACCCGGTCGAGGTACGGGCACCCGAAGAGCGCCAGCATGGCCAGGTCGCCCTCGCGGTGCCCGCCGTGGGCCGCGGGGTCGATGAGCACCGCGGCCGTGGTGGTCCACAGGACGTTGCCCGACCACAGGTCGCCGTGGACCCGCGACGGTGGCTCGGGGTCGTCGAGCTCGCCGCGCTCGAGCCGTGCGGCGACCGCCTCGACGGTCCGGGTCGCCGCGGCGTCGTAGACACCACGGTCGCGCCCGAGGCGCAGGGTGTGCCGCAGCCGCTGCTCGGCATGCAGGGCCCGCCACGTCGGTACCGGCTCGAGCGGCAGGGGCAGCGGCTCGGCGAGGGGTCCGAGGAAGCCCGCCCCGCTCCAGCCGTCGGGTCCGCTCCCGTATGCCGCGGCCCCGGCGTCGTGGGTCCGGGCGAGGCCCCGGCCCAGCGTCTCCGCGTGCTCGGGGGTCGGGCGGCCCGGCTCGAGGCGGACGAGGTCGAGATGCTGCTCGCCGACCTCGACGACGCCGACGGCGGGGGCGCCGTCCGCGGCGGCCAGCCAGACCAGACCGGCGGCCTCCCAGCGGAAGTAGCCGCGGGGCGCCGAAGCCGAGGACTTGCGGAAGGTGGCCGGCATACCCACCAGCCAAGCACGTCCTCGCGGCCCCGCGCGGCCACCTGCCGGGGCGGCCCGGTTGTCTAGAGTGCGGCTATGTCCAGGCCGCACGCCGCCGCCCTCGTCGAGGACGCGCTCAACGAGCGCGTCGCGACGGCGCTGCGCGGGCGGGGGTGGGTGACCCGGGTCGTCCCGCACCTCGGCTACGGGACCTCCGGCTTCGTCCGGGTCCTCGGTCGGGTGCTCATGAGCCGCAGCGGCCGGGCCCCCTCGCACCCCGAGCCGATGGAGGCCGCGCTGCGCGCCGCCGAGGACGTCCAGCGCGGCTGGCGCGCCTTCGTCACCGCCCCCGTCGTCGACGAGCCGGTGACGGTCCACGTCAACGACCGTCGGATCGACACCCGGACCGACCGGGCCGGCCTGGTCGACGTGACGATCCGCGGCCACGGCCTCGCCTCGGGGTGGCGCACCGTCCGGCTCACCTCGCCCGATGCCGCGCCGGTCGACGCCCCCGTCTTCATCGCCGGTGCGGCCCAGAGGTTCGGCATCATCAGCGACATCGACGACACCGTCCTGTCGACCTCCCTGCCCAAGCCCATGGTCGCCGCCTGGAACACCTTCGTCCGGTCCGAGGGCACCCGCCGCGCGGTGCCGGGCATGGCGACCCTCTATCGCGAGCTCCTGGCGAGCCGCCCCGGAGCGCCGGTCATCTACCTGTCGACCGGTGCCTGGAACACCGCTCCGGCGATCGAGCGCTTCCTGCGCCGCAACGGGTTCCCGGTCGGGCCCCTCCTGCTCACCGACTGGGGGCCGACGAGCTCCGGGTGGTTCCGGTCGGGCTCCGCCCACAAGCGGGGCGCCCTGCACCGCCTGGCCCGCGAGCTGCCGCACGTGCAGTGGCTGCTCGTCGGCGACGACGGACAGCACGACCCACGGATCTACGCCGAGTTCGCCGCGGCCCGCCCGGACGCCGTACGGGCCATCGCGCTGCGCCAGCTCAGCGTCAGCGAGCAGGTCCTCGCAACCGGCCTTCCCGTCGGCCCCGACGAGCTCGCGCCGGCCGAGACCGAGGGACTGCAGGTCCCGGTGCTCCGCGGCGGCGACGGCTATGAGCTGGCCCGCCGGCTCCGGCCGCTCCTCGAGGCGCCCCCGCAGGTGCGCTGACCCCGCCGCGTCGGGGCCTGCTGAGGCACACTGGAGCGCATGCCGGAGCTGCCCGAGGTGCAGGCGCTCGTCGACTTCCTCGCCGAGCGGACCGCCGGGCTGGCCGTCACGGGTGTCGAGCTCGGCTCGATCTCGGTGCTCAAGACCTACACCCCGCCGCCGCAGGCGCTCGTGGGGGCGCCGGTGGAGTCGGTGACCCGGCACGGCAAGTTCATCGACCTCGACTGCGGGGGGACCCACCTGGTGTTCCACCTCGCCCGCGCGGGGTGGCTGCGCTGGTCCGACGTGGCGCCGACCGCGATGCTCCGTCCTGGGAAGTCGCCCATCGCGGTACGGGTCCGCCTGTCCGACGGGTCGGGCTTCGACCTCACCGAGGCCGGGACGAAGAAGCGGCTCGCGGCATACCTCGTGGCCGACCCGGGACAGGTGCCGGGGGTCGCCGCCCTCGGGCCCGACCCGCTCGCCGCGGACTTCACCGAGGAGACCCTCGCCGGCATCCTGCGCGGGCGGCGGACCCAGCTCAAGGGGGTGCTGCGCGACCAGTCGACGATAGCCGGGATCGGGAACGCCTACTCCGACGAGATCCTCCATGCGGCGCGGCTCTCGCCGTTCGCCATCGCCGACTCGCTGCCCGAGGGGTCCGTCGCGACGCTGTATGCCGCGTTGCGCGGCACCCTGACCGCCGCCGTCGCCGCCGCATCGGGCAAGCCCGCCAAGGAGCTCAAGGACGCCAAGCGGGCCGGGATGGCCGTCCACGGGCGCACCGGCGAGGTGTGCCCCGTCTGTGGTGACGTCGTCCGCGAGGTGTCCTTCGCGGACTCCTCGCTGCAGTACTGCGCCACCTGCCAGACCGGCGGCAAACCCCTGGCCGACCGCCGCACGAGCAAGTTCCTCAAGTAGCCGGCGGGGCGCACTTTCCCGCCGGAACGGGGAACGTGCCTGTTCGCCCCGGAACATTTCCGGGGTGAACAGACACGTTCCGGGGTGAAGCGGGCCGCCGGCGCCCCCTTGCCGGGCGGCACCGTCTGAGGTCATCCTTACCTGCATCCCCTCGCCTGCTGGAAGGCCGTTCCCCATGAGCCTCGACCGGTCGGCCGACGTGCCTGCCCGGCTGCGCGGACTCCTCGTCCGGGCCGGGTGGGCCGCTGCCCTCGTCGTCGTCGTGGGCACCGTCATCGCGGGGCTCCCTGCGGCCGGCCCGGCGGCGTCGGCCGTCGTCGTCCTCACGGTGGTGGCCGTCGCGGGCTGGCTGGCCTCCCTCGACGAACGGCTGACCGGCCGTGCGCTCGCGGGCGCGCTCCTCGTCACCGGCCTGTCCGGCGCGGCCCTGGACCTCCTGCGACCGTCGGGGCCGGGCTTCATCCTCGCCTACATGGCGATGGCCGGTCTGGGGCTCCAGCTCCACCGGCGGGCGGCAGCCGTCACGGGGGCGATCGTCCTCGTCCCTGCGGCCACCGCCGAGGCGGTGACCTCGGACCACCCGGTGAGTGCTGCCCTCAACCTCACCTTGGGCGCCGCACTCCTCCTTCTGGCGAGCGCCTTCGCCGCGGCGAACCGAGACGCCCGGGCCCGTGCCGAGGAGCTCCTCTCGGCGCAACGGCAGACCCGTGCGGCCCAGGAGCGGGCGGCGGTCCTGTCCGAACGGGCCCGCCTCGCCCGCGAGATCCACGACATCCTCGCCCACACCCTGTCCGGGCTCGCGGTCCACCTCGAGGGAGCCCGCCTGCTCGCCGACCGCACGGCCGCTGACCCTCGGCTCGTCGACCACCTCACGGCGGCCCGCGAGGCCACGAGGACGGGACTGGTCAACGCCCGCCAGGCGGTCGCGACGCTGCGCGGCGAGAGTCTGCCGGGGCCGGAGGACCTCCCCGAGCTCGTCGAGGAGGCGCGGCTGCGCGGCCTCGTCGTCTCCACCCACGTCGTCGGTATGCCGGTACCCCTCGCCCCGCAGACCGCCCTGACCGTCTACCGATGCGTGCAGGAGAGCCTGACGAACGCCACCAAGCACGCCGGGCCCGGCGCCACCGTCACCGTCACCGTCGTGTGGGCCGAGGGCACCGTGGCCGTCGAGGTCGTCGACGAGGCCGGGGGGTCTCCCGCCGAGCACCTCCCGACCGGCGGCTTCGGGCTGGGCGGCCTGGCCGAGCGGGCCGTCGCGCTGGGTGGACGGTGTGAGCACGGCCCGACCGAGACCGGCTGGCGGGTCTGCATGACCCTACCCACGACCGCCCCGGCGCAGCCCGAGGAGCTGGTGGGCGTTGACTGACCCGATCCGCGTCCTCATCGCCGACGACCAGACCGTCGTCCGCGAAGGCCTGGGTCTCCTCGTCGGCCTGCTCGACGGCATGACGGTCGTCGGGACCGCCGTCGACGGCGCCGACGCGGTCCGCCAGGTCGAGGCCGTCGATCCCGACGTCGTCCTCATGGACCTGCACATGCCCACGCTCGACGGCATCAGCGCGACGCGGCGGCTGACCGAGGGCGGCGCCCGGGCGCGCGTCGTCGTCCTCACGACGTATGCCGACGACGACGCCCTCGTCTTCGGCGCCCTCCAAGCCGGTGCGCGCGGCTTCCTCACCAAGGACGCCGGCGCCGAGGCGATCCGTACCGCGATCCGCACGGTCGTCGACGGGGAGGCCCACCTGGACCCGAGCGTGCAGCGCCGCCTCCTCGAGGCCCTCGGAACCGGCCTGAACCCGATGGCGGGGGCCGACCCTGCGGTCAGGGCGAACCAGCCCGGGACGGCGGCGGCGCCCTCGGAAGGGCCGGGCGACGCGGTCGCGCTCACCGATCGCGAGGAGGAGGTCCTCGCTCTCGTCGCCGAGGGCTGCAGCAACCACGACATCGCCGTCCGGCTCGTCGTCTCCGGCGCCACGGTGAAGACCCACATCAACCACCTGCTCGCCAAGACGGGCTGCCGCGACCGAGCCGCCCTGGTCGTCTACGCGTTCCACAGCGGGCGGGCCCGGGTCGGCGACCGCTGACCGCTCACTCGTGGCCACGGCATACTGCCTCGATGGACATCGTGCGCACTCCGGCCGAGCGGTTCGACGGGATCGAGGGCTTCGACCTCCAGCCGGGCTGGGTCGAGGTCGACCCGGCCGCCGGGCTGTGGATGGCCTATGTCACGGCCGGCCCCGCCGACGGCCCGGTCGTGGTGCTCGTCCACGGCGAGCCGACCTGGGGCTACCTCTATCGCAGGATGATCCCGATCCTCGCCGAGGCGGGCCTGCGCGTCGTCGTGCCCGACCTCATCGGCTGCGGCCGCTCCGACAAGCCGACGGACCCCTCCTCCTACACGTATGCCGCCCACGTCGAGTGGCTGCGCGCCGCCCTCTTCGACGGGCTGGCCCTGACCGACATCCACTACGTCGGCCAGGACTGGGGCGGGTTGCTCGGCATGCGGCTGCTGGCGGAGCATCCCGACAGGTTCGCCGGGGTCGTCATGTCCAACACCGGGCTGCCGACCGGTGAGGTGCCGATGCCGCCGGCGTGGCAGCTGTTCCGCGAGATGGTCCGCACGGCACCGCGCCTCGACGTCGGCCGGATGGTCGACGCCGGCTGCCGGCGCACCCTCGGCGAGGCCGAGCTCGCCGCGTATGCCGCCCCCTTCCCCGACGAACGCCACTGTGCCGGCATCCGGGTCTTCCCCGAGCTCGTCCCGAACGCGCCGGACGACCCGGCGGCCCCCGCCAACCGCGCGGCCTGGGAACGGCTGGCCACCCTCGACGTGCCGTTCCTCACGGCGTTCAGCGACGGCGACCCGATCACCCGGGGTGGCGACCGGGCGATGCGCGAGCGGATCCCCGGTGCCGCCGGCCTCCCGCACCCCGTCATCGAGGACGCCGGGCACTTCGTCCAGGAGGACCAGCCCGAGCGGTTCGCCGGGGTGATCGCCGACTTCGTGGCCCGACGCTGGCCGGCCTGACGCAGGTCTCCTCACTCACAGTGTGAGAACCGCTGTAGGACAAGCGCTCTCGCGCGCCGACTCCTCTCAGCCCGAGTGGCCGGCGTGCCGGCGGGCGGCGGCATACCGGCGGTCGAGGAGGGCTCGCAGGGCCCACGGGGCGTGCCGCTGCACCCGCCACACGAGACCCGCGTCGCCCGGCATGATCCGCCAGGCCCGAGCCTCGATCCCGTCGACGAGGTCGCGGCCCACGCGTTCGGCCGACAGGGTCGCGCTGCCCTCCGAGAGCTCGAGGCACTCCGGTGGCTTGGTGAGGTTCTCCCGCTCGTAGCCCGGGGTCAGGGTGTCGGGCGGATAGAGCACCCCCACGGTGATCCCGGCCGGACGCAGCTCGTGGCGCAGCACCTCGCTGAGGCCCACCACGGCGTACTTCGTCGGGGCGTAGGTCGCGAACCCCATGATCGCGAAGTAGCCGAGCATCGAGGCGACGTTGACGATGTGCCCTCGCCCGGCCCGGCGCAGATGGGGCAGCAGGGCCAGCGTCGGGGTCACCTGACCGAGGAAGTTCTGCTCCATGGCGGCCCGGAAGTCGTCCACCGCGAAGTCGTCGACATAGCGGGGGTCGGACGAGCCGACGTTGTTGACGACGACGTCGGGTATGCCGCGAGCCGCCACCAGCTGCTCGACCGCTACGGCAACGGCGGTCTCGTCGGTTGCGTCGCACACCAGCGCGTCGACGAACTGCCCTGTCCCGGAAGCGAACCCACGCGCATGGGTCGCGGCCTCGTCGAGGGCCGTCGCCCCGCGGGCCAGGATCGTGACGCTCCCGCCGCGCCGGGCGATCTCGGCCGCGGCCGCCCGGCCGATGCCCGTGGAGGCGCCCCAGATGACGGTGTGCGTGCCGGCGACGGGGCGCCGGGTCCTGCCGATGCTCGGTGCCATGTGCCGATCCAACCGTTCAGGGGAGGGGCTGTCGATGGCCGGCCCACTAGGGTCGGGGTCCATGAGGCGTGCGCGCGTCCTGCTCACCGCGATCGCCGGGCTCGCCACCGCGCTGCTCGCGGCCTGCGCCGGTGGTTCGTCCGCGGCGACACCCGGACCCGGACCAGCGGCGGCCGGAGCGGCGTCCCGGACGCAGCCGGACGGCGGCCGGTCCGCGCCCTCGACCGCGGGCTCGTCGGCTCCGATCCCGACAGCATCGTCGGCCCCGACGCCGACGGTGGCCGACGCCACGGCGCCGCCGTCGCAGCGGTCGGCGCTCGCCCCGGGGGGACCGGGATACGTCCCGCCGTTCGGCGCCCCGACGCCACACCCCGGTCGTCGCTACCAGCTCTACGGCATCGGCGCCCCGCTGTACGGCTCCGTGTTCCCGGCCGACAACGCGTGGAACACGCGGGTCGACAGCGCCCCCGTCGACCCGAGCTCGGCCACTCTGATCGCCTCGATCGGCACCGGTGGGCACCTCCACGCGGACTTCGGCGCGAACTGGAACGGCGGTCCCTTCGGCATCCCGTATGTCGTCGTCGGCCCGAACCAGGCCCGCGTCCCGGTGAGCTTCGACTACGCCGACCAGAGCGACAAGGGTCCCTACCCGATCCCGCCCAACGCACCCGTCGAGGGCGGCGCCAACGCCTCCGGCGACCGGCACGTCATCGTCGTCGATGCGTCCACCTGGACCCTCTACGAGCTCTTCGACGCCCACCCGGTGGCCGGCGGCGCGTCGTGGCACGCCGGGTCGGGTGCGGTCTTCGACCTGTCCAGCAACGCCCTGCGCCCGGCGGGCTGGACGAGCGCCGACGCGGCCGGGCTGCCCATCCTGCCCGGGCTGGTCCGCTACGACGAGGTCGCCGCGGGGCAGATCGACCACGCCCTGCGGTTCACCGTCGCCCAGACCCGCCGGGCGTACGTCGACCCGGCGCGGCACTACGCGAGCAGCAGCACGAGCGCCGCCCTGCCGCCGATGGGGATGCGGGTCCGCCTCAAGGCGAGCTACGACATCTCGCACTTCCCGGCGCAGGCCAAGGTGGTCCTCCAGGCCCTGAAGACCTACGGGATGATCGTCGCCGACAACGGCTCGAGCTGGTACCTCTCCGGTGCGCCGGACAGCCGGTGGAACGACGACGACCTCAACACCCTCAAGACGGTGCCCGGCAGCGCCTTCGAGGTGGTCGCGATGGGCACGGTCCACACGTAGCCTGGGACCGACCGCGTCGGCCCAGTCACGCCGGCCGCACCAAGGAGGCGTCATGGGGCTCTTCGGACGACGTCACGACGACGCGCCCGGACCCGGTGCACCCGCACCGGTCGAGGTCGACCCCGCGTTCGCCGACGTCGAGGACGACGACGGTCGCCCGCTCCGGCCGACGACGGCGCCGCCGAGCGCGGAGGACCTCGCCCGGATCGCCGGCTCGCTCGAGGCCCTCGTCGCCGAGGGCGTCGACATCGACGTGCTCACCTCGCTCAGTGACGGCTACGACCGGGCGTATGCCGCGTGGGCGGGCGCGGACCCGGGCTCGCGGGCCGACCACGCCGAGGTGGTGGCGCGCTACGCCTGCGGGATCGGAGAGCACCTCCACCGGCATACGGACCTCGACTGGGCCGTCGTCACGGACGTCTTCGGCACCGACCTGGCCGTCGCCGGTGGGGTGAGCGGGGCGTTCACCGTCGTGCCGAGCAACCTCGTGGCGGCCCGGTGGATGCGGGGCGAGACCGGGTGGATCCAGGGCGTGGTCGGGCACCTGGTCACCCTGCGCTCCCGACGCCGCTGAGTCCCGGCGGCTCGACCTCTCAGACCGCGCGCCCGGCCGGCTCCGGCTCGAGCGGCTCGTCCGACCGGCGTCGAGGGGGGATCTTGCGCAGCTCGGAGACGAGGGAGCCGATCCCGACCCCGGCCACCGAGACGAGGACGAGGACGAGCGGCAGCCCGAGGCTGTCGAGGTTGTGGACCTTGATGCCCGTCGAGAACTGCCAGGAGACGAGGTTCGGGAAGGCCAGCCCGAGGATCCCGGCGAGGACGAACGCGGCCCCGCCGAAGCCGAGGGTCCGCGCCGCGACGACGAGCCCGATGCGGCGGGTCACGTCCGGGGTCGCCCCCTTGCGCCGCACGAGCCGGCCGACGAGGGCCCCGATGAGGATCTGGACGACCATCGTCCCGAAGCCGAACACGGCGCCCGGCACCCAGCCCCACCAGGCCGACGACATCGACGGGGCGAGGACCGAGTAGATGATGACGGCGAAGGCCCCGACGCCCCACCCGGCGATGAAGCCGTGCAGGGCCGGCATCCAGGGGCGGGGGTCCTGCAGGTCCGGCTCGTGACAGTCGGTGCAGCCCTCGGCGCTCCAGTGGGGGGCCTGCGCGACGGCGACGTCGCCGTGCGCGTGGACGTGGATCCGGTGCGCGTGCTCGTGCGCGTGGGGGGCCGTCGCCGCGGAGGTGCGTGCGGCCGATCCGGGGAGGAGCCCGCGGAGCCGCTCGTGGAGATGGACGTCGAGGTGCCAGGGCAGCCGTCCGCCGTGGATGTACCTCGCGGCCCAGACCATCGCGACGCCGACGACGACGTAGATGACGTAGTCCTGGGCCGAGCCGAGGCTGAGGTAGCGGGACAGGGCGAGGTAGGCCAGCTCGCTCGCGATGGCCCGCTGGAGGAGGAACGCAGCCGAGAAGGTCAGCGCGCTGCGCATCCCCGCGCGGCTGGAGTAGCCGCCGACCGCGTAGGAGAAGGTGATCGGCCAGGTGTGCTCGTCGGGCGTGACGCCATGGACCATTCCCAGCAGGAAGGCGGTGACGACGACGGCCCAGAGGGCGAGCCCGGTCTGGGGGTTCCACAGGTCGATTCCGAACGGCATACCCAGGACTGTGCCCACCCGACCTGAGAACAAACTGATAATCGTTCTCAATTTCCCTCCGAGCCCGACGTCGTCCGGGGGAGGGAGGGGTCGACGTCAGTCGAGGAAGATGTCGGGCATGAGGTCGCCCTCGGCGCCGCCGTAGCCCGAGAGGTCGGTGACGCCCGCCTCCGCGAGGACGTCCTCGTCGATGAGGAAGCCACCGGTCCGTTCCCGGGCCGGCGAGGTGAGGATGAGGTATGCCGCGTCCGCCATGATCTCGGGCCCGCGCGAGCGGGCGACGATCGCCTCCCCGCCGAGCAGGTTGCGCACCGCGGCCGTCGCGATCGTCGTGCGCGGCCACAGCGAGTTCGCGGCGATGCCGAGCGGGCGGAGCTCCTGGGCCAGGCCGAGGGTGACCAGGCTCATCGAGTACTTCGAGATCGTGTAGCCCAGATGCGCCCCGGCCCACTTCGGGTCGAGGTTGATCGGCGGCGACAGGGTGAGGATGTGCGGGTTCGGGGACCGCGTGAGGTGGGGGATCGCGCGCTGTGCCATGAGGAACGCCCCACGGCAGTTGATGGTCTGCATGAGGTCGAACTTCTTCATCGACAACGCGGTCGTCGGCGAGAGGTCGATGGCGCTCGCGTTGTTGACGACGACGTCGATCCCACCGAAGGCCTGGACCGTCTCGGCCACCGCCCGGTCGACGTCCTCCTCGCGGCGGACGTCGCCGATGACGGCGTGGGCCTGGCCACCGGCCGCCTCGATCGCCGCCGCCGCCGTGTGGATCGTCCCCTCCAGGGCGGGGTGGGGTTCGGCGGTCTTGGCCAGCAGGGTGATGTTGGCCCCGTCGCGGGCGGCGCGCAGGGCGATCGCCAGACCGATGCCGCGGCTGCCGCCGGACATGAGGATCGTGCGGCCGGAGAGGGTGGACATCGGGACCTCCTGGGGAGCGGGTCGGGGGAACGGCACGAAGGGTGGATGCCGCGCGGCATCCGGGCGTCAGACGGCGAACCCGTCCATCCTGGCGAGGACCTGGAGCATGACCTCGTCGGCGCCGCCGCCGATCGAGGCGAGCCGGCCGTCGCGCAGGAACCGCGCGGTCCAGGTCTCCTCCATGTAGCCGATCCCACCATGGAACTGCAGGCAGGTGTCGGCAACCTCGCGCAGCAGCCGCCCGGCCGTGAGCTTGCCCACCGTCGCGAGCCGGGTGACGTCCTCGCCCGCGAGATAGGCCTCGCACGTCGCGTGGTTGTGGCTCCGGAGCAGGTCGACCTGGGCGGCGAGCTCGGTGAGCCGGTAGGCGAGGTACTGCTGCGAGGCGAGCGGCCTGCCGAAGACGTGTCGCTGCTGGAGGTACTCCCGGGTCCGGGTGAGCGCCATGTCGCACTGGCCGACGATCGAGTAGGACGCGCTCATCCGCTCGATGACGAACTGCTCCATCTGCTGCTGGAAGCCGCGGCCGACCTCACCGATGGTGTTCTCGACGGGGACCCGCACCTCGTCGAGGACGAGCTCGGCCGTGTCGGACGAGCGGTTGCCGAGCTTGTCGAGCTTGCGCGACACCGAGAAGCCGGGCGTCGCGGTGGGGACGACGATCTGGGACATCCCGCGGTAGCCGCCCTCGTCGGAGGTCCGGGCGAGCAGACAGACCCAGTCGGCCTGGACGCCGTTGGTGATATAGAGCTTGCGGCCGGTGATGACCCAGTCGTCGCCGTCGAGGACGGCCCGGGTGCGCAGCCCGGCGACGTCGGACCCGGCGTCGGGCTCGGTGACGGCGATCGCCGCGACCGCGGCGCCGGCGATGGCGGGGGTGAGGAACCGCTCGCGCAGCTCCGGGGTGCCGTGGCGGGCGAGCGACGGTGTGGCCATGTTGGCCTGGACGTTGATGGCCATGGGTATGCCGGCCGCGTGGCACCAGCCGAGCTCCTCGCAGGCGACCATCGTGAAGGAGTGGTCGGCTCCCTCCCCCCCGTTCTCCACGGGGTGCTCGAGGCCGAGGAGGCCGACCTGGGCCAACCGGGGGAAGAGGTCGTGGGCGGGGAAGGCGCCGGCCGCCTCCCACTCCTCGACGTGGGGGTTGATCTCGGTGCGGACGACGGCCCGCACCGTCTGGCGTAGGGCCTCGTGGTCGTCGGTGAGCCGCATGCTCGGACGGTAGCGGGTCGGCTCGGGGCAAAACAAGCATGCTTGCTTGATTTACCTCTCGTCGTTAGGGTCCCCTCATGGACGGCAGGACCACCCCCATCGCCGCGAGCATCGCCGCGCTGCGGGCCGAGGGCGACGCGCTCGACGCTCTCGTGAGCGAGCTCCCCGCCCGGGGGTGGCGGCTCCCGACCCCGGCGGTCGGGTGGACCATCGCGCACCAGATCGGGCACCTGCACTGGACCGACGAGGTGGCCCTGCTCGCCCTCTCCGACGCCGACGCCTTCGCGGAGGTCGTCCGGGCGGCCGCCCGCGCGCCCCTCACCGTCAGCGACGAGGCGGCCGCGGCGCGCGCGCAGGAGGAGCCGTCCCTCCTCCTGCGCGCGTGGCGCGAGGGACGCGAGGCCCTGGCCACGGCGCTCGCGGCGGTGCCCGCCGGGGAGCGGGTCGCCTGGTTCGGACCCTCGATGAGTCCCCGCTCGATGGTGACCGCCCGGCTCATGGAGACCTGGGCCCATGGGCAGGACGTCGCCGATGCGCTCGGGGTGACCCGCACGCCGACGGACCGGCTCCGAGAGGTGTGCGAGCTCGGCGTCCGGACCCGCGACTTCGCCTTCCGGCTCAACGGTCTCGAACCACCGGCCGAGGCGTTCCGGCTCGAGCTGCTCGCCCCCGACGGGACCACCTGGGTCTGGGGCCCGCAGGAGGCACGCGACATCGTGACCGGGACGGCGGAGGCCTTCTGTCTCGTCGTCACCCAGCGTCGCGAGCTCGCCTCCGTCGACCTCACCCCCGAGGGGGAGCAGGCCGTCCGGTGGCTCGACATCGCCCAGGCGTTCGCGGGGGCGCCCAAGGCCGTCACCCGGGCCGCCCTCGCCGAGCGGGAGGACCGGGGATGAGCGCCGGAGCGGCCTCGAGCCGCCCCCTCGTCGTCGGCAACTGCTCGGGGTTCTACGGCGACCGGCTCTCGGCGATGCGTGAGATGCTGCTCGGCGGTCCGCTCGACGTCCTCACCGGCGACTACCTCGCCGAGCTGACGATGCTCATCCTGGCCCGCGACCGGATGACCGACCCTGCGACCGGCTACGCCACGACGTTCCTGCGCCAGCTCGAGGACTCTCTGGGGCTCGCCCTCGAGCGGGGCGTCACGCTCGTCGCGAACGCCGGCGGCGCCAATCCCGCCGGGCTCGCCGAGGCCGTCGAGGCCCTCGCCGCCCGGCTCGGCCTTGCACCACGCGTCGCCTACGTCGACGGTGACGACCTCACCCCCCGGGCGGCCGAGCTCGGCCTCGGCCGGCCGCTCGGCGCCCACGCCTATCTCGGCGCCTTCGGGATCGCCCAGTGCCTCGCCGCCGGTGCAGACATCGTCGTCACCGGCCGGGTCACCGACGCGTCGGTGACCATCGGGCCGGCCATCGCTCACTTCGGTTGGGGGAGAACGGCATACGACGAGCTCGCCGGTGCCACGGCGGCCGGCCACGTCATCGAGTGCGGAACCCAGGCCACCGGTGGCAACTTCGCGTTCTTCACCGAGGTGCCCGACCTGGTCCGTCCCGGGTTCCCGATCGCCGAGATCCACGCCGACGGCAGCAGCGTCATCACCAAGCACCCCGGCACCGCGGGCGCGGTGACCGTCGACACCGTGCTCGCCCAGCTGCTCTACGAGGTCGGCGACGCGAGGTATGCCGGCCCCGACGTGACGCTGCGCCTGGACTCCCTGCGCGTCGCCGACGAGGGCGGGCCCGGCACGGACCGGGTCCGGATCAGCGGAGCCCACGGCGAGCCACCGCCTCCCGACCTCAAGGTGTCGTGCACGCGCGTCGGCGGCTTCCGCAACGAGATGACCTTCGTCCTCGTGGGCCTGGACATCGAGGCCAAGGCCGAGCTGGTGCGCCGCCAGCTCGAGGACGCCCTGGCCGAACGGCCCGCCGAGCGCCCCGCCGAGCTGACGTGGACGCTCTCGCGCACCGACCACGCCGACGCCGACACCGAGGAGCGGGCGTCGGCCCGGCTGACCGTCGTCGCCCGTGACCCCGAGGAGCGGCGCGTCGGGCGGGCGTTCTCCAACGCCGCCGTCGAGATCGCCCTCGGCAGCTACCCGGGGTTCTTCGCGACGTCGCCACCTGGTCCGGGCCGGGCCTACGGGGTCTTCTCCCCCGGCTACGTCCCGCAGCGCGAGGCACCGCACCGGGCGCATCTGGCCGACGGCACCGTCCGGTCGGTCGCGGCCCCCGAGCACACCGCCCCGCTGGAGCCCCTGGCCCCGCAGGGCGTGGTGGGCGCGGCTCACGAGGGACCGACCCTGCGGGTTCCTCTGGGTCGCGTCGCGGGGGCGCGCAGCGGCGACAAGGGCGGCAGCGCCAACATCGGGGTCTGGGCGCGCTCCGACGCCGCCTTCGGCTGGCTCGCCGCAACCCTGACGACCGAGCGGCTCCGCGAGCTGCTCCCCGAGCTCGCCGACCTGCCGCTGACCCGGACCGTGCTGCCCGGCCTGCGGGCGGTCAACGTCGTCGTCGACGGCCTGCTCGGCGAGGGCGTCGCCTACAACGCCCGGTTCGACCCGCAGGCCAAGGGCGTGGCCGAGTGGCTGCGCTCGCGCGTCGTCGACGTCCCGGAGTCGGTGCTGGCCTCGCTCCCCGACCAGACCGATGGAGGAGCGGCATGACCGTCCTGCGCTCGCGGCTCGACCCGGCCGGTGAGGACTACGCGGCCGCGGCCGGGACGATGCTCCAGCGCCTCGCCGAGGTCGACGTCGAGCACGCCAAGGCCCTCGCCGGCGGTGGCGAGAAGGCCGTGGCGCGGCATACCTCCCGCGGCAAGCTCACCGCGCGCGAGCGCATCGAGCTGCTCCTCGACGAGGACACGCCGTTCCTCGAGCTGTGTGCACTGGCCGGCTACGGCTCGCCGTATGCCGTCGGCGGCAGCGTCGCCGGCGGGATCGGCGTGGTGAGCGGGGTCGAGTGCCTCGTCATCGCGAACGACCCCACGATCAAGGGCGGGGCGATGAACCCGTGGGGCCTGCGCAAGATCCTGCGGCTCCAGGAGATCGCCGAGCGCAACCGGCTGCCGCTCGTCAGCCTCGTCGAGTCCGGGGGCGCGGACCTGCCCAGCCAGAAGGAGATCTTCATCCCCGGCGGCGCGACCTTCCGCAACCTCACCCGGATGTCCAGGGCCGGCATACCGACCATCGCCATCGTCTTCGGGAACTCGACCGCGGGCGGGGCCTACCTGCCCGGGATGAGCGACCACGTCGTCATGATCGAGAAGCGCTCCAAGGTCTTCCTCGCGGGGCCGCCGCTCGTCAAGGCGGCGACCGGCGAGGAGAGCGACGACGAGTCGCTCGGCGGCGCCCGGATGCACGCCCGGGTGTCCGGGCTGGCCGACTACTACGCCGTCGACGAGGCCGACGCCATCCGGATCGGGCGGCGGATCGTCGCCCGGCTGGGCTGGCGCAAGGCCGGGCCGGCGCCGGCCGAGGTCCGCCCGCCCCGGTATGCCGCCGAGGAGCTGCTCGGCATAGTCCCGGGTGACCTGCGCACCCCGTTCGACCCGCGCGAGGTGGTCGCCCGGATCGTCGACGACTCCGACTTCGACGAGTTCAAGCCCGACTACGGCAGCTCGCTCGTGACCGGTTGGGCCCGGCTGCACGGCTACCCCGTCGGCATCCTCGCCAACGCCCGCGGCGTCCTCTTCAGCGCGGAGTCGCAGAAGGCCACCCAGTTCATCCAGCTCGCCAACCGCTCGGACACCCCCCTGCTGTTCCTCCACAACACGACCGGCTACATGGTCGGCAGGGAGTACGAGCAGGGCGGGATCATCAAGCACGGCGCGATGATGATCAACGCCGTCTCCAACTCGACCGTCCCACATCTGTCCGTCCTCATCGGCGCCTCCTACGGGGCCGGCCACTACGGCATGTGCGGGCGGGCCTTCGACCCGCGGTTCGTCTTCACCTGGCCCAGCGCGAGGTCGTCGGTCATGGGCGCCCAGCAGCTCGCCGACGTCACGTACTCGGTGTCCCGGGCGTCGGCGCTCGCGACCGGGCGGCCCTTCGACGAGGAGGGGGCGCTCGCGATCCGGGCCGCGATCGAGCAGCAGGTCGAGGCCGAGTCGCTGCCCATGGTGCTGTCCGGGATGGTCTACGACGACGGGGTGATCGACCCCCGCGACACCCGCACCGTGCTCGGGATCGCGCTGTCCGCCGTCCACTCCGCGCCGGTCGAGGGCACCGACGCCTTCGGCGTCTTCAGGATGTGAGGAGCCGATGACCATCCCCGCGACCACCGCTCGACCGATCACGAGCGTCCTCGTCGCCAACCGCGGCGAGATCGCCCGGCGGGTGTTCCGGACGTGTCGGTCGCGGGGCCTCGACACGGTGGCCGTCTTCTCCGACGCCGACGTCGACGCCCCGCACGTCGTCGACGCGGACCGGGCCGTCCGGCTGCCGGGGGTGACCCCCGCCGAGACCTACCTCTGCGCTGACGCGCTCGTCGCCGCCGCGCTGGCCGCGGGTGCCGACGCGGTCCACCCGGGCTACGGCTTCCTCTCCGAGAACGCCGACTTCGCCCGCGCCGTCCTCGCCGCCGGTCTCGTCTGGATCGGTCCCTCCCCGGAGTCGATCGCCCTGATGGGCAGCAAGATCGAGTCCAAGGCGGTCATGGCGGCTGCCGGTGTTCCCGTCCTGCCCCGGCTCGACCCCGCGAGCGTCACCGAGGCCGACCTGCCGCTCCTCGTCAAGGCCTCCGCCGGTGGTGGCGGGCGCGGGATGCGGGTTGTCACCGTGCTCGCCGACCTCGCGGCGGCGGTCGAGGACGCGGCCCGCGAGGCCGGGTCGGCCTTCGGCGACGCGACGGTCTTCTGCGAGCCCTATCTCCCTGCCGGACGCCACGTCGAGGTGCAGGTGCTTGCCGACGAGCACGGGGGCATCTGGACCCTCGGTGAGCGCGAGTGCTCCCTCCAGCGCCGTCACCAGAAGGTCATCGAGGAGGCCCCGTCGCCCCTCGTCGACCGGCTCGGTCCGGACCTGCGGCAGGCCCTCATGGCGACCGCACGGGCCGCGACCTCGACGATCGGCTACGTCGGTGCGGGAACCGTGGAGTTCCTCGCCGACGACGACGGGCGGTTCTTCTTCCTCGAGATGAACACCCGGCTCCAGGTCGAGCATCCGGTCACCGAGAACGTCACCGGGCTCGACCTCGTCGGGCTGCAGCTCGACGTGGCCGCCGGCCTCCCCCTGCCGGGCCCGGCCCCGGCGATGACGGGGTGGGCGATCGAGGCGCGTCTGTACGCCGAGGACCCGGCCGCCGGCTGGCGACCGCAGTCGGGGACGCTGCGTCGCTTCGTCGTCCCGGGCGTCACGGCCGAGCTCGACGTCGTGACCGGGCGAGGGGTCCGCCTGGACTCCGGCGTCGTCGACGGCAGCGTCGTCCCGGTCCACTACGACCCGATGCTCGCGAAGGTCATCGCGACCGCGCCCACCCGGTCCGAGGCGGCCCGACTGCTGGCGGCCACGCTGCGGCGCAGCGAGATCGAGGGGGTGCGGACGAACCGCGACCTGCTCGTCGGGGCGCTCACCGACCCCGAGTTCGTCGCGGGGGACATCGACACGGCCTTCTTCGACCGGCACGACCCGGCCGACCTGGCTCGCTCGGCCGCAGGCGACCCCGTCCTCGCCGCGGTCGCCGCCGCGCTGGCGGATGCCGAGTGGGCGCGGCATACGGCCCCGGTCGGTGCGCGCCTGACCGGCGGCTGGCGCAACCTCGCCTCGCAGCCGCAGCGGCGCACCTATGCCGTGGCCGGCGCCGTGATCACGGTGGCCTATCGCTGGGAGCGGGACGGTCTTCGGGTGGAGGCGCCGGCCCCCGACGGTCTCGAGGTCCGCTCGGTCTCGCCCGAGCTCGTCGTGCTCGCGACCGGTGCCGTCGTGCGCCGGTATGCCGTGCGCCGCGCCGGGGAGGAGCGCGACGTCCTCGGTCCCGACGGGGCGGTGAGCCTGCACGCCGTCCCCCGGTTCGTCGAGCCCGGGTCGCTCACGGCCGAGGGTGCGCTCGTCGCGCCGATGCCCGGCGTCGTCGTCCGGGTGGCGGTGGCCGTCGGCGACCACGTCGACGTGGGCGACCCGCTGCTGTGGCTCGAGGCGATGAAGATGGAGCACGTCGTCACCGCGACGACGGCCGGGGTGGTGACCGAGCTGGCGGTCCAGGGGCGGCAGGTCGAGCCGGGGGCCGTGATCGCGGTGGTCGAGCCGGTGGTCGAGCCGGGAGGCGAGGTGGCGGGCGAGCCGTCGAGCGAGGCGGCCGGGGGCGTCGCCACCGAACGAGCGCAGGAGGACCGATGAGTGTCGAGACGGTGCAGGCTCCGGTGGGCGCGGCCCGCCGGCCCAAGCAGGCCCGCAGCCGCGAGACCCGGGCCAGGCTGCTCGACGCCGCCATCGTCTGCCTGGCCCGCGACGGCTGGGCGAACGCGACGGTGGGGGTCATCGCCGACGAGGCCGGCACGAGCCGTGGCGCGCTGCAGCACCACTTCCCGACCCGTGAGGACCTCATCACCGCCGCCCTCGACTCCGTGTTCGAGCGCCGGGCCGAGACCCTCGCGACGGTGACGGCACCCTCGGGGCGGGGCAGCCGTGAGGAGTTCGTCGTCCGGCTGCTCGTCGGCATCTACAGCGACGACCTCTTCAAGGCCGCCCTGCAGGTCTGGACGGCGGCCGCCGCCGACGAGGCGCTGCGCGCCCAGATCGTCCCGCTGGAGCGGAAGTTCGCCCGAGGCGTGCACACCCTCGCCGTCCGGCTGCTCGAGGCCGACGACGGCGACCCCGCCACCCACGCCCTCATCCAGGCGACCCTCGACATGGCGCGGGGCCTCGGCCTCGCCGACGTCCTCAGCGACGACTCGCGCCGTCGCCATCGGATCGCCGAGGAGTGGGCGGCGGTGCTGGCCGACCGGGTACGGACCCACGGCGGCCGGGACGACACGACCGGGTCCGACGGGCACGGAGGTCGACGATGACCATGGACCCCGAGGGCGCCGGCACCGCCGGTGCCGGACTCATCACCGACGACGTCCTGCGCTGGGCCGAGGAGACCCCAGACGCGGTCGCGATGTCCTACGAGGGCATCGACCACACCTGGGCCCAGTGGGCCGAGCGGGTCCGTCGGGTCTCCGGCGCCCTGCTGGCGGCCGGGCTCGGGCGGGGCGACCGCGTCGCCTTCCTCGACAAGAACCATCCGGCCGCGATGGAGGTGACCCTCGGCGCCGGCCAGATCGGCGCGGCCAACGCCGTCGTCAACTGGCGGCTCGCCGGGGAGGAGCTCCGCCACGTCCTCGCGGACGCCGGCCCCCGCATCCTCTTCGTCGGTGCCGAGCTGGCCGCCACCGTCGAGGCGCTGCGCGCCGAGCTGCCCACCGTCGAGCGGGTCGTCGTCGTCGGCGGTGACGACGACGGCTACGAGGCGTGGCTCGCTTCGGGCTCCGACGAGCCGGTCAGCGGGATGGCCGTCCCCGACGACGTCGCCCTCATCCTCTATACCTCCGGGACGACCGGGTTCCCCAAGGGCGCGATGCTCACCCACCGCGGGCTGCACGCGCACACCCGCAACCTGCAGGTGCAGTTCCCCATGGGGCCGGGCGACCGCAACCTCGTGGCCATGCCGCTCTTCCACGTCGGCGGGAGCTGCTACGCCCTCATCGGGTTCTCCCAGGGCGCCCCGACGACCATGCTCCGCGAGGTCACCGGCCCGGGCATCATCGGCTCGGTCCTGGGCGGGTGCACCCACGCGTTCCTCGTCCCGGCCGTGCTCGCCGGCCTCGTCCAGGCCGGGCCCGCGGCGATGGCGCCGATGGCCCGGATGAAGATCCTCGGCTACGGCGCGTCCCCCGCGCCCCTCCCGGTCCTGCGGGCGTGCCTCGCCGCGTGGCCCGACACGGAGGTCCTCCAGGTCTATGGCATGACGGAGCTGAGCGGCGTCGTCCTCACCCTGTCCCCGGCGGCCCACCGCGACGCGACACGACCCGACCGGCTCGCCTCGGCCGGGCACCCGGTGCAGGGGACCGAGGTGCGCATCGTCGACCCGGCCACGCTGGAGGACGTCGCACCGGGGGCCGCCGGAGAGCTGTGGTTCCGGACCGAGCAGGTCATGGCCGGCTACCTGAACCACCCCGAGGCGACGGCCGAGACGATCACCGACGACGGCTGGTTGCGCAGCGGCGACATCGGCCGGGCGGACGACGGCGGCTTCGTCTTCGTCGAGGACCGGATCAAGGACATGATCATCACCGGCGGCGAGAACGTGTACTCGCCGGAGGTCGAGCGGGTCATCCAGGAGCACCCGGCGGTCGCCGAGGTCGCGGTCATCGGCATCCCCGACGAGACGTGGGGCGAGTCGATCCTCGCCATCGTCGCCCCCCGGCCCGACGCCGCCGTCGACGAGGCGGAGCTCATCGCCTTCTGCCGGGAGCACCTCGCCGGCTACAAGTGCCCCAAGCACGTCGAGGTCAGGGACGTCCTGCCGCGCAACGCCTCGGGCAAGCTGCTCAAGCCGCAGCTGCGCCGCCCCTACTGGGAGGGGCGCGACCGCCGGATCTGACCGGGCGGTCGCGCCCTCGCCGTCCGCTGCCGCCCGGTCGGTCGGGCCGGGTCGAGCGCGCCCGGGCGACACGGCATACCCCTGTCTTGGCATGTATGCCGTGTGCGCTAGAAAGCCGTATAGCCTGCGAGCGTGGACCCGATCCGGAACCCGTACGCCCCCGGCGCCGGCCAGCGACCCCCCGAGCTCGCCGGTCGGGACGAGCAGCTCGACGCCTTCGACGTCGTCCTCGAGCGGGTCGTCCGCGGCCGCCCGGAACGCTCCGTCGTCCTCACCGGGCTGCGCGGCGTCGGCAAGACGGTCCTGCTCAATGCGATGCGCTCGGCAGCGGTGCGGGCGGGCTGGGGCACGGGCAAGCTCGAGGCCCGGCCGGACACCTCGCTGCGCCGGCCGCTGGCCTCGGCGCTGCACCAGGCGGTCCGCGAGCTCGGGCTGGCGCCGGGCGAGCCGGTCGACCATGCGCTCGGCGTCCTGCGGTCCTTCGCCCAGCGGGAGCCGGCCGGGAGCAACGGCCGCCCGGCCCGGCTCCGTGAGCGATGGAACCCGGGCATCGCCGCCGCCGCCGTCCCGGGACGCGCCGACTCCGGCGACATCGAGATCGACCTCGTCGAGCTCCTCGGCGACCTCGGTGGGCTCGCGGCCGAGGCCGGACGCGGGATCGCCGTCTTCCTCGACGAGATGCAGGACCTCGGGCCCGACGACGTCTCGGCCCTGTGCGCCGCGGCGCACGAGATCTCACAGGCCCGGCTGCCCGTCATCGTCGTCGGCGCGGGTCTGCCCCACCTGCCGGCCGTCCTGTCGGCGTCGAAGTCCTACTCCGAGCGGCTGTTCCGCTATGTCCGGATCGACCGGCTCGACCGGGCGGCGGCCGACGCGGCACTCGTCGTCCCCGCCGAGGACGAGGGCGCGGCCTACGAGCCGGAGGCCCTCGAGGCGATGTATGCCGCGACCGGCGGCTACCCCTACTTCGTCCAGGCGTACGGCAAGGCCGTCTGGGACCTGGCGCCGCGCTCACCGGTGACGGCCGGCGACGTCGCTGTGGCGGCACCCGAGGCCGAGGCCGAGCTCGCCGTCGGCTTCTTCGGGAGCCGGTTCGAGCGGGCCACGCCGGGGGAGCGGGAGTACCTACGGGCGATGGCCGACGTCGCGAGGGCCGGCGGTCCGGGCTCGCCGGAGTCGGTGGCCACCGCCGACGTGGCCGCCCGGCTCGGTCGCCGGCCGCAGTCGCTGTCGCCGGCCCGGGACGCGCTGCTCAAGAAGGGCCTGATCTACTCCGGCGAGCGGGGCCGGATCGCGTTCACCGTGCCGCACTTCGGCAGGTACCTGCGCGACCACGCCTGACCGCCGCCACCTCCCCGCGCCGCCCCCCCGGCCGCAACGTTCCCGCCGGATCGGGGAACCTGGCGGTTCACCCCGGAACTGTTCCGGGGTGAACCGCCATCTTCCGGGGTGAAGGGGCGTCAGGCCGGTGCGGATGCCGCCACCGGAAGCCACCCGCCCTTCCTGGGTGGCCGTCCCACCTGCGGCGCGGGGGCGGAACCCCACGGGCCGGGGCCCCTACGATCCTTGTCGTGGACCCGTTCGCCCAGCAGGCTCGTTGCCTCGGACGGCCAGTCACCCGGGATCGCTCGTGAGCCACCGCGAGCACCAGGGGGCGACGCCGGCCCGGACGACCATGTTCGGGACGCCGCTTCCGGCCATCGTCGAGGACGTCCCGGCCGTCGTCGGCCTCGGTGGTCCGGCTGGGGCGGGCGAGGACGCCATCGTCGAGCAGGTCCGGGCCGGTGAGTGGTACGTGCTCCACGACGGTCAGGTCCTCGTCGCGGCGTTACGGGTCCGGTGGGCCGACCCCGGCACCTGGGGCCGTTCTGACGACGACGACGCGGTCTATGTCGACACCCTGCTCGTCGACCCGGCCTGGTCGGGAGGGCCGATCGAACGGGCCCTGCTCGAGTGGGCCGGGTCCCTCGCCGCCTTCGGTGACCGTCACTGGCTCCGCCTGGAGTGCCCGGACACGGATGCCGAGCGCTGCGCGTTCTATGCCGAGCTCGGGTTCGTCGAGGCCGCCCGGGTGGTCTCATCCGGATCCCGCGCCGTCCTCTTCGAGCGACCCGCGTAGCCCTGCCGCGGCGAGGGCGCCCGGCCGTGCGCCCGGCCGTGCGCCCCGCCGTGCGCCCCGCCGTGCGCCCCGCCGTGCGCCCCACCGTGCGCCCGGCCGTGCCGTGTCGTGGGCGAGCGCGCCCCATCACCCCCCGCCGAGCCGCTCCCGGCTGTAGTCGGCGAGCGCGGCCATCGCGTGACGCTGCGGGTACGGCCCGTGGGAGACCCGTGCGACGCCGAGCTCGGCGAGCCGTGCCGGCGGGGGCGTTCCCGGCACGGCGAGGAGGCTGAGCCGACCGGGGCCGAAGGCGGCGGCCATCGCCGCGATGCTCGCCTCGTCGGTGCAGCCGGGGACGAAGACGCAGTCGGCACCGGCCGCGAGATAGGACCTCCCGCGCCGGACCGCCTCGGCGAGCAGGTCGGCCTCGGGTCGGTCCGCCCCGAGGAGATAGACGTCCGTGCGGGCGTTGACGACGAGGGGGACCTGCCGCACCTGCCCCGCGGTGACCGCGTCGCGCACCCGCTCGACCATCTCCTGCGTCGGGCACAGGTCGTCCTCGAGGTTGCAGCCGGCCGCCCCCGCCTCGATGGCGGCCCCGACCGTGGCCGGCACGTACCCGTAGCCCCGCTCCAGGTCGACCGTCACCGGCAGGTCGACCGCGCCGCAGATCCGCTCGACCATCGCGAGGTGGAGCTCGAGCGGGATCCGTTCGCCGTCGTCGACGCCGTATGCCGCGGCGACGGCGGCGGAGGCTGTGGCCAGGGCGCGGCAGCCCGGCATACCGGCGACGACCTGCGCCGAGGCGACGTCCCACACGTTGACCAGGACGAGGAGCTCGGGCGCGACGTGCAGGGCCCGGAGGTCGTGAGCGCGGTCCTGCTGGGCGGTCAGGTCGAGGGCCATCGGTCCATCATCGCCCCGAGGCCCGGCTCAGAGCGCCGCCAGCAGGGCGAGGGACCGCTCCACGACGAGATCGGTCGCCGCGGCGTCGTAGTCCTGCAGCGAGCTGTCGGTGAAGAGGTGGCCCGAGCCGGGATAGAGGAACAGCTCGGCCTCGGGATGACCGGCGACGAAGGGCCGGGCCACGTCGATGTCGCCCTCGTCGACGAAGAAGGGGTCCGCGTCCATGGCATGGATCTGGACGGGCACGGGGCCGGGCCACGTGCCGAACCACGACGGGTCGGCGAAGCCGTGGTAGAAGAGTCCGCCGAGCGCTCCGGGGCGGTTCTGCAGCAGCGACTGCGCGGCCATCACGCCGAGGGAGAACCCGGCATAGACGAGCTCCGCCGGAAGGCCGTCGGCGCTGCGGACCCCGCGGGCCCGCACCGCGTCGAAGCCCACCTCCTCGAGATGGGCCTGTCCGGCGGGGATCGAGTCGAAGGTGCGGCCGTCGAAGAGGTCGGGGGTGTGCACGGTGTGGCCCGCCGCCCGGAGCCGGTCGGCGAACTCGTGCACTCCGGGGGTGAGGCCCTGGATGTGGTGGAGCAGGAGGATCTCGGACACGGGGTTCTCCTCGGGTCGGTGGTCGGGTCGGTTGATGGTGGTCAGCGCGCGTGGGTCGGTCGGGGCCGGGCTGCCGCGGAGTCGCGGTCCCGGAGCGCTCGTGCCGTCATGACCGCCACCGTAGAGTGCATCGCGGACGAAACCCGTCCGCGAAGGGAGGCCGTCGTGACCCGACCCTCGGAGGCCGGACCCACCGCCCGCGCCCTCATCGCCCTCGAGCTCCTCCAGAGCCAGCCGGGCATCACCGCCGACCGGCTCGCCGCCGGGCTCGGCGTCACCGCCCGGGCGGCCCGCCGCTACGTCGCGACGCTGCGCGAGGCCGGCATACCCATCTCGTCGGTCAGCGGACCGGCGGGGGGCTACCGACTCGGCCGCGGGCTGCGCCTGCCGCCTCTCGTCTTCAGCGCCGACGAGGCCCTCGGGCTGGTCATGGCCGTGCTCGACGGCCATCACGACGCCGGCAGCCAGGACACCCCGGTCGGGAAGGCCCTGGGCAAGATCCTGCGGTCGTTGCCCGACTCCGTTGCGGCGCAGGCGAACGCCGTGCGTCGGGCCGCCTCCCCGGCACCCGACCACGGTGCGGCGCGGCCCCGACCCGAGATGACGGTGGCCCTCGTGCGCGCCTGCGTCGACCGCCGTCGGGTCCGGTTGGGCTACCGCTCGGGGGCGGGCAACGAGCTCAGCGTCGAGGTCGACCCCTGGGCGGTCGTCGTGCGGCACAGCCGCTGGTACCTGCTGTGCCGGTCCGTCCCCGCCGACGCCGTCCGGGCCTACCGGGTCGACAGGGTGAGCTCGGTACTCGAGACGGGGGAGGGGTTCGTGCCGCCCCTCGACCTCGACGCCGTGACCGCGCTCGAGGAGCACCTGGCCACGGGCTGGGAGTTCGCGGTCGAGGTCGTCCTCGCAGGCCCCGTCGACGAGGTCGCGCCATGGGTGTCGCGGCCGATGGGCCGGCTCGAGGCGGTCGACCCGGTGACCACCCGGCTCGTCGGGACCACGAGCAACCCCACCTCGTATGCCGTGCAGCTCGCCGCCGTTCCCGTCGCGTTCGACGTCGTCTCCGGCCCGGAGCTGCGCGAGGCCGTCGCCCTGCTGGCCCGGCGGCTCCGGCAGGCAACACGGACCTGAGCCGGCGCCGGCGCGGCCGCCGAGCGCCAGGCGGGTCGCAGGGAGTTGCCAGGACCGGATCAATTAATTACAGTTACAGCCGTGAAAAATAATCCGTCGACGACCGTCGGCCCGGAGCGTCGCGGGCCCCTCCCCGTCGTCGGCGTCGTGTCGTCGGTGGTCCTCACGCCGGGACAGGCCGCCGTCGCGGACGCCCTCGAGGAGGCCGCCGAGCCGGTCACCCTGGCCGCGCTCGCGGCGTCGATGAACCTGCATCCCAACACGGTCCGCGAGCACCTCGTGGCGCTCGAGGCCGAGGGTCTGGTGTCCCGCGGCCGAGGCGCGCCGTCCGGCCGCGGCCGCCCGGCCGACCGCTACCAGCTCGCCAACCCCCCTGGCACGGCACAGACCGGGGAGTATGCCGCCCTCGCCGCGACCCTCGCCGCCACGCTCCACCGTCACCCTGAGCCGGCGGCCGAGGCGGTCCGGGGCGGACAGGCCTGGGGTGAGCGTCTCGCGAGCGAGCTCCCGGCCCCGGCCGGGCGGGGCCGCGGCCGGCTCCGCGCGGGAGTCGTCGCCCTTCTCGACCGGCTGCACTTCTCACCCGAGGCCGACCGCGACGCCACCCTGATCCGGCTCACCCGCTGCCCGCTCCTCGATGCGGCCCGGCAGTACCCCGACGTCGTCTGCAGCGTCCACGAGGGCATCATCCGTGGCGCCCTGCAGCACTGGGGCGACCCCGACCCCCGCCCCCAGCTGCTGCCCTTCGCCGAGCCCGGCGCATGCGTCCTCCTCCTCGGCCGCCCGCGCGGGCGGGCCACGGCGTGAGCACCCAGGTCTCCCGGGTGAGCCCGCGGCCCACCCGGGCGGCGCCGCGCTCGGGGGCTCCCTTCCCCTGGCACCGCGTGCCCTTCCTCGTCGCGGCCGGGCTCGCGCTCCTCGCCGGGCTCGACGCGGCCACCCTGCTCATCGGACTCCCCGCCCCGGTCACGACGGCCCGGCTGCCCGAGATCCACGGGGCGCTCATGGTGCTCGGCTTCGTCGGGACCCTCATCGCCCTGGAGCGGGCCGTGGCCCTGCGGCGCCGGCTCGCCCTCGCCTCACCGGGGCTCCTCGGCGCCGGGACCCTGCTCCTGCTCACCCCGCTGCCGCTCGCCGTGGGGCAGGTCGCTCTGGTCGCCGGCTCGCTCGCTCTCGTCGTGGTCTACCTGCCCCTCTGGCGCCGCCAGGAGGACGACGCCGTCCTCGTCCAGGCCATGGGCGCGGTCCTGGCCGTGGGCGGAGCGACGCTGTGGGCACGCGGCGACGACATCGCCCTGCTCCTGCCGTGGCTCGTCGGCTTCGTCGTCCTGACGATCGCGGGGGAGCGCCTCGAGCTGGCCCGCCTCCACATCGGCGAGGCGGCCGCGCGTCGTCTCGCGCCGCTCGCCGGGGCGCTCGTCGCCGCGACCGTCGCCGCGACCGTCTGGGACCGCCTCTACCCCCTCCTCGGCCTGGCCCTGCTCGCGCTGGTCGGCTGGCTCGTCCGCCACGACGTCGCCCGGCGGACGGTCCGGGGAACGGGGCTGCCCCGCTTCGCCGCCGCCTGCCTGCTCTCGGGGTACGCCTGGCTCGCGGTCACCGGCACGATCTGGCTCCTCGGCGGCCGGGTCGTCGACGGCGGCGGCTACGACGCCGCCGTCCACGCGACGTTCCTCGGCTTCGCGATGTCGATGATCCTCGCCCACGCCCCCGTCATCCTCCCGGCCGTCCTGCGCCGCCCCCTCCCCTACCACCCCGCGATGTACGCCTCGGCCGGCCTCCTGCACGCAGGGCTGCTCGTCCGGCTGTGGCTCGGTGACGCGCTCGCCTGGCCCGGGGCGTGGCGCACCGGCGCGACCCTGACGATCGTCGCGCTCCTCGGCCTCGTCGCCACCGCGGTGTGGTCCGGGGCCCGGAGGACGGCATGAGCAGCTCGACGAGCCCGTCGGCCCGGCGCCGCGGCTTCTCCGCCCTGCGCGACCTGCCGGCCGCACTGTGGCTGCTCGCCGCCGTCGTCGCGGCGGCGGCGGAACCCCTCTACGCCGCCCCCCGCTGGCTGGTCATCCACCTCGTCGTCCTCGGCGCGGTGAGCCACTCGATCCTGGTGTGGAGCCAGCACTTCGCCGACACGCTTCTGCACACGCCTGTGACCCCGGGCGTCCAGCGGGGCCGTACGGGTCGGCTCCTCCTGCTCAACGCCGGTGCCGGGCTCGTCATGGCAGGCGTGCTCGCCGGGTGGCCGGAGGCGGTGGTCGTCGGCGCGAGCGCCGTGGCGTATGCCGCGGCGTGGCACGTCGTCGCGCTGGTCCGTCAGCTGCGCCGTGCGCTGCCCTCGAGGTTCGCCCTCGTCGTGCGCTACTACGTCGCGGCGGGGGCGCTGCTCCCGCTGGGGGCGCTCTTCGGGACCGGGCTCGCGACCGAGCACACCGTCGTGCCGGAGGACCGGGTGGTCGTCGCCCACGTCGTCGTCAACGTCCTGGGCTGGGTCGGGCTCACCGTCGTCGGCACTCTCGTCACGCTCTGGCCGACGATGCTGCGCACCCGGATGGCCGACGGCGCCGAGCGCGCCGCCCGGCAGGCCCTTCCCGTCCTTCTCGCGGGTGTGCTCCTCGCGGCGGGCGCGAGCCTCGTGGGACTCCTCGTGCCCGCGGCACTGGGGGTCGCGGCATACGGCGTCGGCATCGGCCTGCACGCTCGGCCCTTCGTGGCGACCCTGCGGACCAAGCCTCCGGCGGCGTTCGCGACGTGGTCCGTCCTCGCCGGCACGGCCTGGCTGGGGGTCGTCGTCCTCGTCGTCGTCGGGCAGCTCGCGACGGCGGGTACGTGGGCCCAGGCCCACGACCGGCTCATGTGGGTGACCCCGGCGCTGGCGGCGGGCTTCGCCGGCCAGGTCCTCATCGGCGCACTCTCGTACCTCCTCCCGGTGGCCCTGGGACGCGGTCCGAGCACCAGCCGGGCGACCAACGCGGTCATGGACCGCGGGGGCGCCCTGCGGGTCGTGCTCGTCAACGGAGGGCTGCTGATCGCGCTCCCCCCGACGACGCACGTCCTGCGGCTCATCGGGTCGGGGCTGGCCCTGGCGGCGGTGGCGGGGTTCCTCGCCCTGGTCGCCGGGGTCGGCCGCGTCGCCCGGCGGGCCAAGGCAGCGGCGGTCGCGGGTGGGGCAGCCCGGCCGCCGCTGCCTGTGGACCCGGCGGCCGGGTCGGGCCCCACCCCGCGGGCGTCGTCCCGGTCGCGGGCCCAGGCCATGGCCGGCCTGGCCGTCCTCGCCCTCGCGGTCTCGGTCGGTGCGGGCGTGGGCCCGGTGCTCTCGGCACGCTCCGCGGCGGCCGTCGCCGCGACCGGACGGACCACCCGGGTCACCGTGACGGCCCAGGGGATGCGCTTCTCACCCTCGACGCTCCGGGTACCCCTCGGGAACCGTCTCGTCATCACGGTCGACAACGCCGACCGCAGCCTCGTCCACGACCTCACCCTCGGGACGGGGGCGAGCACCGGTCATCTCCTGCCCGGCGAGCACGGCGTCGTCGACGTCGCGGTCGTCGCCGGCGACCTCGAGGGCTGGTGCTCGATCCCGGGCCACCGGCAGATGGGGATGGTCCTCCACGTCGTGGCCACCGGCGCCCCGGAGGCCACCGGCGCGGGGTCGGCCATGGCGGGAGGTATGCCGGCCGGGGGCTCTGCGCCGTCCCCGAGCGGCACCGCGCCGACCGACGCCGTCATCGACCCGACGGCCACACCGGGCCCGGGCTTCGCGGCCTACCCCCCGGAGCTGCCACCGGTCGGGCCGGGCACGGTGCACCGGCTGACCCTCACCATCGAGGAGGTGGTCCGCGAGGTGGCGCCCGGGGTGACCCAGCGGCTGTGGACGTTCGACGGGACCGCCCCCGGGCCGATCCTGCACGGCCACGTCGGCGACGTCTTCGACGTCACCGTCGTCAACCACGCGTCGATGAGCCACTCGATCGACTTCCACGCCGGCCAGGTCGCCCCCGACGACGTCATGCGCTCGATCCCGCCCGGCGCCACCGTGCACTACCGGTTCACCGCAACCCACGCGGGCATCTGGATGTACCACTGCTCGACGATGCCGATGTCGGTCCACATCGCCAACGGCATGTTCGGGGCGGTCGTCATCGACCCGCCGGGTCTGGCACCGGTCGACCGGCAGTACGTCCTGCTCCAGTCCGAGCTCTACCTCGGCCCTCAGGGGCAGCCCGTCGACGCGGCGAAGGTGGCGGCGGAGCGTCCCGACGGGGTTGTCTTCAACGGCTACGTCCGGCAGTACGACGCCCGGCCGCTGACGGCACGGGTCGGTCAGCGGATCCGGATCTGGGTGCTCGACGTCGGGCCCGACCGGGCGACCTCGTTCCACGTCGTCGGCGGCCAGTTCGACACGGTCTTCGCCGAGGGCGCGTACCTCCTGCGCAGGGGGAACGCCCAGCAGGGTGCGAGCCAGGCCCTCGGCCTCGAGGTGGCGCAGGGCGGGTTCGTCGAGATGGCCTTCCCCCAGCCCGGGCACTACCCCTTCGTCTCGCACGTCATGGTCGACGCCGAGCGGGGAGCCCACGGGGTCATCGACGTCACCCCGTGACGCCGGGGCCGGCGCGGTCTCAGCTCGCGGTGGTGACGAGGGCGGGGGCGGCCCGGCGCCGCCCGAGCGAGGCATAGGCGAGGGCGCCCAGCGGGATGGGCAGCCAGTAGGCGAAGAGCCGCCAGGTGAGGATGCCCAGGACGGCGTCGGCCTGGGGGGCCCCGAACGCGACGAGGGCCGGGATCATCAGGCTCTCGGACAGCCCCAGGCCGCTCGGGGTCACCGGCAGCCACGTCCCCACGGCCTGGATCGCGTAGACGACCGCGAGCCCCTGCAGGCCGACCCCCGGTCCGAAGGCCCGCAGGCACGCATAGAGGGTGAGGGCGTCGAGCGCCCAGTTGCCTCCCGAGAACCCGGCCGCCACCGAGAACCGCTCGGGGCGGCGGAGCAGCCCCCGCAGGTGGCGGACGACGTCCCGTTCGGCCAGCCCGTCGAGCCCGGCGGCCACCCGTGGGCCCACCCGCGGCAGCCGGACCGCCACGGCACGCAGGCCGGCCGCAGCCGAGCCCGAGACGACGCTGCGGGCGAGGAGCACGGTGACGAGCAGGACGAGGACCGACAGGGCGAGCGGGGCCAGCGACCATCCGGAGAGCCCGCCGCCCGCCACGGCCCCGACGAGGAGGGCCCCGAGGATGAGGACCATGAGGACGACCAGCGAGCCGAGCCCCTGCGCGGCCTTGGTCAGGCCGGCGTCGAGGGTGGGTACCCCGTCGGCGACGAGCAGCCGCCAGCTGAGGGCCGTCCCGGCGGCGCCGCCGTCGGGGAGGCAGTGACCGAGGGCGATCGCGCTGAGGTCGATGCGGGCCACCCGCTGGTAGGGCGGCCGGGTCCGCGGCGGCAGGAGCACGGTCGTGGCGAGGGTGTAGAGCACGAGCGAGCCCAGCTCGAAGCCGAGGGCCAGGGGCGCCCATCCGCCGTGGAGGCCGGACAGCGCGGTCTCGTCGCGGAGGCCGCCCAGCTGGGGGACGACGAAGAGGCGCACGACGAGGACGAGGACCGCGACCCTCGCGAGCATCGCCAGCCCACGTCGGTGCCGCGTCGCCCAGGCACGCCCGAGCGCCAGGGTGGGTCCGCCCGTCGCGAGCGCGGCGGTGCTGTCCGTGGGGTGGCCGCCCTGCTCGCCCACCGCACTCGTCGGCTCGAGCACCCGCCTATCCTGCGCCGTCACCCTGTGACGATGCCGGGGGTTTCCCGTGGAATGGCCGGGTCAGCCCCCGCGTGGTGGTCGCAGCCCGGCCCGGGCGGCCGACCGGACGGCATCGGTCAGCAGGTCGAGCCGGGGTGAGCGCAGCGTCCAGGCCTGCCAGTAGAGCGGGACGTCGCGGTGGGCCCGCGCGGCCAGCCGGACCAGCCGTCCGGTCGCGAGGTCGTCGTCGAGCTGGGCCTCGGGGAGCATCCCCCAGCCGAGCCCGGCGGCCACGGCCGCGCGGAAGCCCTCCGACGTGGGGATCTGCGAGGTCGGCGGGGTCCGGGTGACCCCCCGGTCCCGCAGATAGCCGGCCTGCAGGTCGTCCTTGCGGTTGACCCGCAGGCACGGCAGCGACGCGAGGTCGAGCCGGCCACCTCGGGTATGCCGGTCGCGCAGCTCCGGCACGGCCACCGGCACGTAACGCATCGAGCCGAGCGCCTCGACCCGACAGCCCCCGACGGGGAGGGGGTCCGACGTCACGGCACCCAGCACCGCGCCGTCACGGAGCAGCAGGCGGCTGTGTCCCTCGTCCTCGACCTCGAGGTCCACGGTGGTCCCGGCCCATCGGGCGGCGGCGGCGAGGACGGGGGCGAACCACGTGGCCAGGGAGTCGGCGTTGACGGCCACCGCCACGGTGGCCGGGCCGCCCTCGAGCTCCCCGAGGGCGGCGCGTGCGTCGGCCTCCAGGAGCGCGACCTCACGGGCCATCCGCACGAGCACAGCGCCGGCCGCGGTCGGCTCGCACGGGGTCGTCCGTCGTACGAGGACCCGGCCGGTGGCCGTCTCGAGAGCCTTGACCCGCTGGCTGACGGCAGAGGGAGTGATGTGCAGGGCCACCGCAGCGCCGTCGAAGCTGCCGGTGTCGATGATCGCCGCGAGGGTCGCCAGCTGGTCGAGCTGCATGAAGCAACTCTAATGAGGGCTCAGAAACATGCGCTGGACTTCAGTGGGTCCGTTCCCCCACCCTGGCCGGGTGCTCTCCACCGCGCTCGCCGGCCTGGCCGCCGGGCTGTCCCTCATCGTCGCGATCGGCGCCCAGAACGCGTTCGTCCTGCGCCAGGGGCTGCGCCGCGAGCACGTCGGGTCGGTCGTCCTCATCTGCATGATGAGCGATGCGACGCTCATCGCCGCCGGCACCCTCGGTGTGGGCGTCCTCGTCGCCCGCGCCGACTGGCTGCTCGTCGCGCTGAGGTGGGCCGGGGCGGCCTACCTCGGGTGGTTCGCGCTCTCCGCCTTCCGCTCGGCCGCCCGCCCCGGCACGATGCAGGCGCAGCCGCCGCGGTCGCAGGGCACGGTCGTCGCGACGACCTTCGCGGTCACCCTGCTCAACCCGCACGTCTACCTCGACACGGTCGTCCTGCTGGGCACCCTGGCCAACCAGCACGGGACGGGGCTGCGCTGGGCGTTCGCGACCGGCGCCGCCGCGGGCAGCGTGGCGTGGTTCACGGCGCTGGGCTTCGGCGCCCGCCTGCTCGCCGGACCGCTGGGGCGCCCGGCCACCTGGCGGGTCGTCGACACGGTCATCGGGGTCGTCATGCTGGCCTTCGCCGTCCGGCTCGTCCGCGGCTAGAACGCACGCCCGGCACCGTCGCGAGCCCGGGACCCGGCTCAGCCCGCCGCGGTCACCGTGCCGACGGCATACGACCCGTCGGCGGCTCGCCCGGCGATCGCGAGCCGCATCGGGGCGAGGTAGCCCACCGGGTCGGTCACGACGACCGAGACGGTGTAGCGACCGGGAGCCAGCTGAGGCAGCCGGACCGTCCGGGTGTCGAGGCGGGTGCCGCTCAGCAGGGTCTGGAGGTTGACGCCCGTGTCGGCCCACCAGACGAGGCGCCCGCGGGCGTCGCGCAGCCGGAGCAGGACGTGCCAGCGGTCGTACGTCGGCGCCGACCCGACGTTGGCGAAGGTCAGGCCCACCGAGACCCGTTGGAAGGAGTGGATCGTCGCCGGCATGGTGAGCGACCGGAGCTGGTAGCGGTACCCCGCGGACTTCATCGCGTCGACGAACGACGCCTTCTGCGCCGTCGTCATCGCGCTGTAGGGCGTGCGGAGGTTCCCGCTCGAGGTCTGTGAGATGTGGTACTGCTTCACCTGCTGGTCGCCGAGCGCGACACTCGTCGTCGCCGTTCCGCACCACTCGCTGAGGACCGGTGCCGTCTTCCAGACCTGTTGCAGGGCAGGGCTGCTGGGGATGAGCGAGAACATGTCGGTCTCACCGAGGCAGTCGGTGCGCAGACCCATCCGCGGTGTCATCGCCAGGGCCATCGTCGTGAACCGCGGCGTCATCGCGTTGATGACGACGTGCTTGTCGGGGAACGCGTCGACCACGGCCCTGATCACCCGCTGGGCGTTGGCGTCGCTGATCTCCGTCCCCTCGCCGTCCATGTGCCACTCGCCCCACTTGCCGTAGCCCCCGACGTCGACCCAGCCCAGCCGGGGGTCGGCGTCGTAGCGCTCGCCGAGGGCCTGCCACATCGCCTCCCACGACACGAGGAAGGTCTCACTGTTCCAGTCCGGGATCGCGGTGCCGGACTGCAGCGGCAGCCAGGCCGGGGTCCACGGCGCCCGGCCGGCCCTCGACCAGCACCCGGGACAGTAGGCGAGGACGCGGAACCCGAAGCGGCCGCCCTGCGCCTGTGCCTGGGCCAGCCCGGCGTCGAGCGCGGAGAAGTCATAGGTCCCCTTCGTCGTCTCCAGCACCCCCCAGGGCACCTGGTCGCGGTAGTAGACGTCCTCGACCGGCCAGCCCGGCACCTGGGACGGCGACCCCAGCCACGAGTACTGGCCCCGCAGCGACCCCGGCAGCTCGCCCGCCGACAGCGGGATGAGGCTCGGCGAGAACGTCGCGACGGGGTCCGCGGTGGCACTCGCCCGCACGGCCACCGTCCCGCTGCCGAGGACGGCGAGGGTGAGGGCCACGACACCGACGAGCAGGGCGCGGCGGAGGGTATGCCGCGGCGCCGGGGCCGGCCGCCGTCGGCGGCGGGTGGCGGTGCGTGAGGTCATCGGCGGTGCATCCCTGCCGTCGCCCGGGGGTGAGGTCGTGCCCGAGTCTAGGGAGACCCCTGGGGCGCAGGGGGCTGGTTCGCCGAGACCTCGTCCGAACGGAGGGGTCGGAGAAGGCGTACCCCACCCCGCTCGTCCCCACCGGGACGCGCGGGCCGCTAGCGTGCCGAGGGTGTCGTTCCCGGTCGCGATGCTCCGGCGCTACCCCGTCAAGGGGATGGGCGGTGAGTCGCTGTCGACCCTGCGCCTCGACCGGCGGGGTGTGACCGGCGACCGCTGGTACGCCGTCGAGGACGGCGACGGCCGCTTCGCCTCGGGTCGCGACGGCCAGCGCACCGTCCACCGTGCGGCCGTGTTCGCGTACGCCGCACGCACCGACGCCGGCCGGGTGCTCGTCACCGGCGGTGAGGGGTCGTGGCGGGTCGGCGACCCCGGTCTCGACGCCGAGCTCAGCGCCGCGATGGGGACGGCGGTCACCGTCCGGGCCGAGGGCGAGGTGCCCCACCTCGAGGCGGGCCAGGTCTCGCTCGTCGGGACGGCCTCCCTCGAGTGGTGCCGCCACCACCTCGGCGTCGACGCGGACCCCAGACGACTGCGACCCAACATCGTGCTCCGCACCAGCGTCCCGTTCGTCGAGGAGACCTGGGTCGGGATGGTGCTGACCCTCGGCAGCACCGAGCTGCGCGTCGCCGAGCGGATCGAGAGGTGCCCGACCGTCGACCTCGCCCAGGACGGGGTCACGACGACGACGCCGTTCCTCCGGGCACTGGCGGAGGAGCGCGACCTGTGTCTCGGCGTCTACGCGATGGTGGAGCACCCGGGGGAGGTCGCCCTCGGCGACGAGACCTCGGTGCGACGGACCCTCCGTCGCGACTGAAGGCTCCGGCGGTGGTGCCGCGGCCGGTGCCCAGGCCCGTGCCGAACCGGTGCCGAGCCGTTCCCAACCACGCGTCCGGCGGGTAGCCTCGACACCCCTGTGCCGAGGGGCGACCCGTCCTGGGGCGGGCGCCGCCGGCCCGCTGTCGACCGCGAGGGGAGGGGCGCCGTGGCCGAACCACTGCGGGCACCCCGCGGGCCCGGCGTCGGGTCGCTGGCCGCCGCCCTCGACGCGGCCGCCGACGCGGCCGCCGCCCAGCAGGCGCTCGTCCTCGTCGAGGGACCGAGCGACAAGGCGGCCGTCGAGACCCTTGCCCGCCGCCGGGGCCGCGACCTCGCCGCCGAGGGCGTGCTCGTCGTCGACACCGGTGGCGTGACGAACATCGGCCACTTCCTCGACCGGCTCGCCCCTCTGGCCCACCGGCTCACCCTCGCCGGCCTGTGCGACGAGGCCGAGGTCCGCTTCGTCGCGGGTGGGCTCGAGCGCGCCGGCTACGGCAGGGACCTCGACCGCCATGACCTCGCCGACCTCGGCTTCTTCGTGTGCGTGACCGACCTCGAGGACGAGCTCATCCGTGCTGTCGGCGTCCGCGAGGTGGAGCGCGTCGTCGAGGAGCAGCGCGAGCTCGGCTCGCTGCGGGTCTTCCAGAACCAGGTGGCCCAGCGCGACCGGCGCCCCGAGGCGCAGCTCCATCGGTTCCTGGGCACCCGGTCGATGCGCAAGATCCGGTATGCCGCGCTGCTCGTCGAGGCGGTCGACCTCGAGCGGGTGCCGCGCCCCCTCGCGGACCTCCTCGACCGGGTGTGACGACGGCGTCCCCGCCCCGTCGTGACGCCCGTCACGCGCGTAGGCTGGTCTGCCGGTTGACGGAGGCGACGGTGCCACCGGCCCACGCCGGCGAGCAGACCGGCATACCCCTCCACGGAAGGACGACATGTCACCGACGGCTGACCCCTCGACCGTCCTCGTCGTCAACGCCGGGAGCTCCTCGCTCAAGTTCGCCCTCGTCGATGCGGGGTCGGGCGAGCGGGTGCTGTCCGGCCTGGCCGAGCGACTCGGGACCGCCGAGGCCTCGCTGCGGACCAGCGGCCACGACGGAACGCACGAGGCGCCTCTCGACGGGAGCGACCACACGGCGGCCGTCGCGGCGATCATCGAGGCGATCGGCCGCCTCGACCCCGCGCTGCAGCCGGTCGGTGTCGGCCACCGCGTCGTCCACGGAGGCGAGCGCTTCGCCGACTCGGTCCTCATCACCGACGAGGTCATCGAGGCGCTCGAGGAGTTCGCTCCACTGGCTCCCCTGCACAACCCGCCGGGCCTGCTCGGCATCCGCGCAGTGACGGCGACCTGGCCGCAGATGCCCCAGGTCGCCGTCTTCGACACCGCCTTCCACCAGAGCATGCCGCCCCGGGCCTACCGGTATGCCGTGCCCGAGGACTGGTACGCCGAGCGCGGCGTCCGGCGCTACGGGTTCCACGGGACGAGCCACCGCTACGTCAGCGGTCGGGCGGCCGAGCTGCTCGGTCGCGACCCCGCCGACCTGGCCCTCGTCGTCGCCCACCTCGGCAACGGCTGCAGCGCCACCGCCGTCCTCGGCGGCCGGTCGGTCGACACGACGATGGGTCTGACGCCCCTCGAGGGTCTGGTCATGGGCACCCGGTCCGGTGACATCGACCCCGGCGTCTTCGGCTACCTCGACGACGCCTACGGGCTGTCCGCCCACGCCGTGACGACCGCACTGAACAAGGAGAGCGGACTGCTCGGCCTCTCGGGCCTGAGCAACGACATGCGCGAGCTGTGGCAGGCCCGCAACGCAGGGCACCCCGGCGCGACCCTCGCCATCGACGTCTTCGTCTACCGCCTCGCCAAGTCGCTCGCGGCTCTCGTCGTCGCCCTCGGCCGCCTCGACGCGCTCGTCTTCACCGGCGGCATCGGCGAGCACGACGAGGACGTCCGGGCCATGACCGTCTCGGCGCTGGGGTTCCTCGGCCTGCGTCTCGACCCGGTGCGCAACGCCGACCACGGAGCGGGCTCCGCGGGCCGGATCGGCACCGGCGAGGGCCCCGAGATCCTCGTCGTCCCGACGGACGAGGAGCTCATGATCGCCGTCGACACCATCCGGCTCACCCGGCCGGACGCCTCCGAGGAGTGAGCTGACCGTGGCCCGTACCATCCTCGTCGCCCCGATCGCACCCCGCGTCGGGCTCACGAGCGCCTGCCTCGGGCTGCTCCGTGCCCTCGACGAGCGCGGGGTCAGTGTCGGCTTCTTCAAGCCGCTCGGGCAGCCCCGCGCCGACGGCAGCGCCGACCAGACCACCCGGATCGTCAGCGCCCTCACCCCGCTGCGGCCGGCGGACCCGCTTCCCGCCGCCGCGATGGAGGAGCTCCTGAGCAGCGGGGGCGTCGACGCCGTCCTCGAGGAGGTCGTCACCCGGTGGCAGCCGGCGGCCGCAGGCAACGCCGTCCTCGTGACCGAGGGGCTCAACCCGGGGCCGACCCAGATCTACTCGGGCCGGGTCAACCAGGCCATGGCCCGAGCGCTCAACGCCGACGTCGTCCTCGTCGGCACCTTCCCCCCGGCCGCCGAGGGGAGCGCCGACCCCGGCTCCGACGCGGGGATCCTGCAGACCGAGACGATCGAGCACCTCGCCGAGAGCCTGGCCATCTCGATGGCGACGTACTCGGCGGGCGAGACGACGCGGGTCGTCGGCTGCGTCGTGACCCGGGTGCCGACCGGCGACCCCGGCACGGTCGCCCTGCTGAGGTCCGCGCTCGACCGCCGCGGCCTCACCCTGCTCGCCGCCATCCCCTACCGTCCGGAGCTCACCCAGCCCCGGGTCCGCGACCTGGTCCGCGAGACCGGGGCCCGGGTCCTCAACGAGGGGGACCTCGACCGGCGGATCAAGGGGACGTCGGTCTTCGCCCAGGCCGTCCCGGGCGGGCTGCGGGTGCTCACCGAGGGCGAGCTCATCGTCGTTCCCGGCGACCGGCACGACGTGATCATGGGCGCGAGCCTGGCGGCGCTCGGCGGCACGCCGCTGGCCGCCCTGCTCCTCAGCGCCGGCGTCGAGCCGGACCCGACCGTGTGGTCGCTGTGCCGGGCGGCCCTCGACACCGGCCTGCCGGTCCTCGCGACCGACGTCATGACCTACGACGCCGTCACCCTGGTGCGCGACATCGACATCGAGCTGTCCCCCGACGACGTGGCCCGCGGCGAGGCGGTCATGGCGACCGGGGCCGCGGCATTCGACGACTCCGTCATCGAGGGGGTCCTCTCCGCGCCCGAGGCCCGCCGGCTGAGCCCCGCCGCCTTCCGCTACCGCCTCGTCGAGCTGGCGCGCCGGGCCGAGGCCCGGATCGTCCTGCCCGAGGGCCTCGAGCCGCGGACGCTACGGGCCGCCGTCGAGTGCGCCGAGCGGGGGATCGCCCGGCCGGTCCTGCTCGGCGCCCCGGATGCGGTGCGCCAGCGCATCGCGGCCCTGGGCCTCGGGGTGCCCGAGCGTCTCGAGATCGTCGATCCCGAGGTCGTCGCCGAGAGGTACGTCGCGCCGCTCACCGCGTTACGGGCGCACAAGGGCTGGACCGAGGGCGTTGCCCGTGAACGACTGCTGAGCGACCCCATCACCGTGGGCACGATGATGGTCCAGACCGGCGAGGTCGACGGGCTGGTCTCCGGCGCCGAGCACACGACGGCCCACACGGTCCGGCCGGCCCTGCAGATCCTCGGCACCGCGCCGGGCTCCTCCCTCGTGTCGTCGGTCTTCTTCATGTGCCTCCCCGACGAGGTGCTCGTCTATGGCGACTGCGCGATCAACACGAACCCCACGGCCGAGCAGCTCGCCGACATCGCCATCCAGAGCGCCGGGTCGGCCGAGGCGTTCGGGATCGAGCCCCGGGTGGCGATGATCAGCTTCAGCACCGGGGAGTCCGGGGCCGGCCAGGACGTCGAGAAGGTCGTCGAGGCCACGCGCATCGTCCGGGAACGGCGCCCCGACCTCGCCGTCGACGGCCCGCTGCAGTACGACGCCGCGGCCTCCCGCTCCGTCGGCAAGAGCAAGCGGCCCGGCAGCCTCGTCGCCGGCCGGGCGACCGTGTTCGTCTTCCCCGACCTCGACACGGGGAACACGACGTACAAGGCCGTCCAGCGCAGTGCCGACGTCGTCAGCATCGGCCCGATGCTCCAGGGGCTCGACAAGCCGGTCAACGACCTCAGCCGAGGCGCCCTCGTCGAGGACATCGTCTATACGATCGCCCTCACGGCGGTCCAGGCCGGTGCCGCCCGCGCCTGACCCCTCACCGAGGGACCACGTGACGGGACGGGGGGAGGCCGTATCGTCGGGGGGATGGGGATGGACCTGACCCGCCCTGAGCTCGCGCAGCGCTCCGTGCGCGAGCTGACGCGGGCGGCCCTGACGTCACCGGCCGTCCCGATCCTGCTCCTGGCGGCGAGCGTCCAGGTCGTTCGTCAGGCCTGGGTCGACTTCGCCGTCTTCGTCGCCTCGGCCGCCGTCATCCGCTGGGACGAACGCCGCTGGGGCCGGGTGTCCGTACCCCCCGAGCCGCCACCCCTGCGCCGCGTCACGGTCCTCGGCCTGGGCGTCGCGGTCGTCGGCTACGCGATCGTCGTCGGCGGCCTTCCCCGCGCCGACGCCGTCACCTCGCTCGCTCTCGGCCTCCCCGGTCTCGGGGCGGCGGCGCTCGTCCTCCTCCCCCTCCCCGGCACCGTCCCGGCGCGCACCGTGCCGACGCGGACCGCCTCGGCGCCGACCACCCCCGCACCGACCCGGGACACCACCGAACCAGCCCCACCGGGGCGCGGTCGCTTCGCGTGGGTCGGCGTCTTCCTCGCCCTGGCCCTGCTCGAGCTCAGCGCCTTCCTCGCCCAGCCGGCCCCGCGGGTCGACGACCCGAACCGCCCGACCATCAGCGACCTCGTCGAGCCGCACCTGGACTCGGCCGCCGTCCGCGCGGTCGTCATCGTCGGCTGGCTCGTCGTCGGGGTCTGGCTCGTCCGTCGCCTCCGGGCGTGGGCCGGCGCGGCGGACGGTGCGCGACCACCGGTGGCCGGCCGATGACCGGACGCCCCCTCACCCTCGCCGCGTATGCCGCGGTCCTGCTCGCCGGGGTGAGCGTCCAGATCCTCTCGATGCTCGTCCCCGACCGGGTGCCGTCGCTTCGCCGCTGCCTGGTCTGGGTGATGCGTCGCCGCTCGACCCAGCTCGGCCTCCTCGTCGCCTGGTGGTGGCTCGGCTGGCACTTCGTCACCGGCGCCTGACGTTCGTATGCTGCGGCCATGGCGTCCTTCGGCCACGACCCGGTGATCTGGGACCGGTTCCCCGAGCTCACCGCCGTCGCCCTCCGGCTGTCCGGGATCACCGGAGCGCCGGACACCGGTGCACGGGCCGCGGCATACCTCGACCGGGCGCGGGCCTCGCTGTCCGGTCGCACCGAGTCCGAGCTGGCACCCATCCAGGCCTGGCGACGCGCCTACGCCCGGATGAGGCTGAAGCCCACGCAGTACCGGTGCGCGGCGGAGGCCCTGCTGCGTCGGCTCCGGCGGGACGGCGGGCTCCCCGCGGTCCACCCCCTCGTCGACCTGCTCAACGCCGCGTCCGTCGCGTATGCCGTGCCCGTCGCCGCCTTCGACCTCGCGCACGTCACCGGTTCGCTCACCGTGCGCCCGGCCACCGGGGAGGAGCGCTACGTGACCTTCACGGGCGAGGTCGAGAACCCCGCGGTCGGCGAGGTCGTCTTCGCCGACGAGGCCGGTGCGGCCCACGCCCGGCGCTGGGCGAACCGGCAGAGCGGCGCCTCGGCCGTCCGCGACGGCACCCACGACGTGCTCGTCGTGGCCGAGGCCCATCACGACGGCGGGGCCGAGGACCTCCCCGCCCTCGCCGGGGAGCTCCGCGGCGACCTCGCCGACCTCTGGGACCTCACCGTCGTCCCCGTCGCCCTCACCGCCGCCGACCCGCGCATCGACCTGGGCTGATGGGCCGCCGCCGTGGTGGTGCGGGCGCGTCGGCCTAGGCTGGACCACGACCCCACCGGGTCACCCGAACCCGCCCGCGGGGCGTGCGTCAGGCCCTACCCTGGCCAGGGAGCCGCCCAGGCCCCGGGCCTCATCCTGGCGAGGCCGACGAGGGGAAGCATGTCCGACCTGAAGGTGTTCCGCGTCCGCGGTGAGGACGCGGTCGAGATCCCCGGCGTCGTGTCCGGCGACGGGTCGGTGCGCCGCGTCGTCCTGGCGAACGCCGAGGCGATGCTCGGAGTGCGCGTCCTCGCCACCGGCTACTCGACAGGGTCGCGGCACGGGGGCCGGATCACGGGGCTCGGCCTGGACGAGAACGACGCTCCCGTCGTCATCGAGGTCGAGGACGGTCCGGGCGGAGACGGCGTGCTCGCCCGCGGGGTCTTCTTCCTCGACTGGCTGCTCGACCACCGCGCCGACGTCCGGCTCCTCGCGGCCGAACGGCTCGGCCCCGCGGGCGCCGCGGCCCTCGACTGGCGTGCGCCCCGGCTCATCTGCGTCGCGCCCGGCTTCTCCCGCTACGACGTCCATCTCGCGGCCCAGCTCGCCCGCCCGGTCGACCTCGTGCGCGCCATCGCCCTCGACGGTGGGCTCATCGCCCTGGAGCACCTCTCGCCCGGACGGGTCGACGGCGACGACGCCCCCGCACCCCGGGTCGTGCCCGGCGACCCCGCCGCCGACCGTCACCGCAACGGCGGGCGCAGCCACGCGGCATACCGCACCGTCTCGGAGGACCTCGCCAGCGCACCCGAGCACCTCCAGGAGGCGTATGCCGCCCTCGCCGGCTTCGTCGAGGGCCTCGGCACCGACGTGACGAGGCGGGTGCGCGACACCTACATCGCCTATCGGCGGCTGCGGAACTTCACCTGCGTCGAGGTCGACCGCCGCGAGGGCGCCCTGCTGCTCTACCTGCGGCTCGACCCCGACTCGGTCGACATCGAGGACGGCTTCACCCGCGACGTCACCCATCTCGGTCACTTCGGGACGGGGTACCTCGAGGTGCGGGTGCCCGACCGGGCCGCGCTGGAACGGGCCCTCCCCCTCGTGCGGGCGAGCTACCTCGCCGGCTGAGCCCGGTACGCCGAGGCGGAGCCCGCGGCCGCCTGCGGCGTGCCGTGCCGGCTGCGCACTACCGCCCCCGGAACCGCTCTGTCATCCACCAGGGTGGTGACGGGGCTCCCCGGTCGATGTGATGAGGTGTCGTGGTGAGAGACCTGGCCCTCGTCCTGCGCAGCATGTGGTTCAGGCGCGGTCTCTCGCTCGCCGTGCTCGTCCTGGCGGCTCTCGTCGTCGGCGGGGCGGTGACCGGTCCGCTGTTCCTGAGGGCGGCCGGCGAGTCCGTGCTCCGCGACACGCTCTCGCAGGCGCTGCCCATCGGCAGGATCGTCAACGACCACACCCGCACCTCGGTGGCGCAGCACCCGTTGGCCGTCGCCGAGAAGCAGAGCGCGGCCCGGCTCAAGGCGCTGCCCACGCTGCGGCGGCTGCTCACCCCGCCGGTCGCCGCCCTCGAGGTTCCCTCGGTCGTCGGCCTCCCGGGCGTCACGGGCAACCCGGCGCCGCTGGTCTACCGCGACGGTGTCTGTGGGCACGTCCACCTCGTGGGTGGCCACTGCGCGGACCGGACCGGGGCCGTCCTCGTCAGCGCCAGCGCGGCCCAGTCGCAGCACTGGAGCGTGGGGTCCCGGCTCGTCCTCAACGGCTCGGCGGTGAGCGTCGCCGGGATCTACGCGCCGATCGACCCCCAGGGGGACTTCTGGGCCGGCCAGCCCTACTTCGCGGCCTTCGCCGGCTCCGGGAAGGCCGGCGACCTCGGCAACCAGCTCGACGCGGTGTTCGCCACGTTGGCCACGGTCGACGCCCAGCCCGGGCAGATCTCGGCGACGGGCTCGGTCGACCGCACCCTCGACCTGGCCCGGATCCGGCTCACCGACGTGCCCGTCCTCATGCGCGAGCTGCTCACCTACACGAACGGCGGGTCCGGCTACTCGCCCGTCTACGGCGACGTCACCAACACCGCGATGGTCTCGGTCCTCCAGCAGGCGACCGAGATCAAGGACAAGCTCCTCGCCCCGACCCTCGTCGTCATGGCGCAGCTGCTCCTCCTGTGCTGGCTGATCCTGTTCCTCGTCACCGCGAATGCCGCCGAGGCCCGCGGTCCCGAGGTCGCGCTGGCCAAGCTGCGCGGGGTCCCTGCACCGGTGACCGTCGCGTTCGGGCTGCTCGACACCCTGCTCCTCGTCGTCCTCGCGGTGCCGTTCGGGCTGGGGCTGGGCATCCTCTGGGTCACCGCCCTCACCCGGCTCCATCTGGCCCCCGGGACACCGGTCGTCATCACCTCCTCGGCCTACCTGGCCGCGGCGGGCGCCGGCGCCGGCGCCGCCGTCGCCGCGGTCCTCGCCGGCAGCCGGACGCTGCGCCGCCCGGTCGTCGAGCAGTGGCGCCGGACGACCCGGCGCGCGGCCCCCCGCTCCTGGGTGGTCGACGTCGTCGTCGTGGCCGGGGCGGTCGCGGCGCTCGTCGCCCTGGTCCGCAGCGGGGTCATCGCCTCCGGCGGCACCAACGTCCTCGCCCTCGCGGCGCCGGGGCTCGTCGTCCTCGCGGCCGCCCTGGTGGGGTCTCGGGTCCTGCCGGGACTGTGCCGCGCGGCATACGGGCGGACCCGCCGCTCCGGCGCTGTCGGCCGGTTCCTCGCCGTGCGCCAGCTCGCCCGCCGGCCCAGCACCCTGCGGCTCGCCCTCGTGCTCGCCGTCGCCTTCGGGCTGGTCGCCTTCGGCGTCGACGCCTGGTCGGTCGCGACGGGGAACGCCCACGACCGGGCGTGGACCGAGGTGGGGGCCGCCGAGGTGCTCACCGTCAACCCGGCCCCGGGGCAGGACCTCGAGTCCGTCGTCGACCACCTCGACCCCGGCGGGAGCCAGGCGACCGTCGTGACCGAGACGACCGACTTCACCCATCCGGTGCCGATCACCCTGCTGGGGGTGGATCCGAACCGCTTCGCCCGGGTCGCCTTCTGGCGCAACGACTTCGGGCCCGCTCCCCTGGCATCGCTCGCTCACCGGCTGACCGTTCCCGTCGTCACCTCGGTCGCCCTGGCGGGCGACGACCTCGAGGTGGCCGTCGACGGCTCCGGTCTGCGGGCGGCGCATCCGCCCGTCCTGGCCGCCGACATCGCCCAGTTCGGTGGCGGTCGCACGAGCGTCGACCTCGGGGCGGTCGGCCCGGGGACGGCCACGCTGAGGGCCCCGATGCCCTGCGCGACCCAGCGATGCCGCCTCATCGGCTGGCATCTGGAGCGTCCGGGGGCCGCCTTCTACCCCATCTCGGGCCACCTCCTCGTCTCCCAGGTGCGGACCAGGGGCGCCGGGGGCTGGCGCCCGGTCGACGCCCACCTCGGCACGGCGGCCGCCTGGCGCCCGGCCGGCAACGGCGCGACCGGTGCCCAGGAGGCGGGCACGGGTCTGACCCTCACGGCGAACGCCGGGGCCTACGTCGACCCGCAGTGGCAGGTCGACGACGCCCCCACCTCGCTGCCCGCCCTCGAGACGAGCGACGTGGGCCGCCTCGACCAGATCCAGGGCGTCGACGGGGCGGCCGTCCCCATCCACGCGGTGGGCGTCGGACCGGCCCTGCCGGGTGCCGGCTCCCAGGCCGTCGTCGTCGACCGCACCTACGTCCTCCACGCGGCGGCCGACGCGGCCACCGACGCCGAGGAGCTCGTCTGGCTCGCGCCCAGCGCTCCGCCGGCCTTCACGAGCAGGCTCGAGAAGGCCGGGGTCACGGTGCTCGCCTCGCAGAGCGCCGCCCACGCCAGCGCCGTCTACTCGCGGCAGGGCCCGGCGCTGGCGATCCTGCTCTTCCTCGCCGGGGCCGTCCTCGGTGCGCTGCTCGCGGCGGGCGGGACCGTCCTCAACCTCCACCGCGCCGGTCGGCGCCGGACCTACGAGCTCGCCGCGATGACCGCCCTCGGGGTGGCCCCCCGTGCGCTGCGCCGCTCCCTGCACGCGGAGCAGGGGGTCCTCCTGGCCTTCGGGATCGTCGTCGGGGTGGTCGCCGGTCTCGTCGGCGCCGTGCTCGCACTGCCGTCGGTACCCGAGTTCGCCGACCATCCGACGGCCCCGCCCATGCTCTACGGGCTGCGGGCCGGGCCGGTGCTCCTCGTCGTGCTCGGTGCCGTCGCCGTCCTCGCGCCGGTCGTCGTGGCGAGCTCGGCGTCGTTGCTCCGGCTCTCCAGGTACGACCAGCTGAGGGAGGCCCCGGCATGACGAGCGCTCCTGCGGTCGAGTGCACCGCGCTCACCCACGTCTACCGCGACGACGAGCGGGACACCCACGTCGTCGCCCTCGACGACGTCGACCTGCGGGTGGCCCCCGGCGAGGCGGTCGCGCTGGTCGGCCCGTCGGGTGCCGGGAAGTCGACCCTCCTCGGTCTGCTCGCCGGTCTCGTCCGACCGACGTCGGGGCGGATCAGCGTCGCCGGCCGCGACGTCGGGGCACTCTCGGAGCGTGGCTTGCTGCGACTGCGGGCGGAGGAGGTCGGGATGGTCCTGCAGAACCCCGGGCGCAACCTGCTGCCCTATGCCACGGCCCGGCAGAACGTCGGCTTCGCCCAGCGGCACGGCCGGGTCGGGCGCCGGGCCCGCCGGGCCGAGGCGAACGAGCTCCTCGACTCGGTCGGCCTAAAGGACCAGGGCGACCGGCCGGCGCGGGTCCTCTCCGGCGGCCAGCAACAGCGACTCGCCCTCGCCGTGGCGCTCGCCGGGCGGCCCGCGGTCCTCCTCGCCGACGAGCCGACGAGCCAGCTGGACCGGCATACCGGCGAGGCGGTCATCGCGCTCATGCTCGCGGCCCGCGAGCGGCACGGAACCGCCCTCGTCGTCGTCACCCACGACCATCACGTCAGCGAGGCCCTCGACGTCGAGTACACGATCCACGAGGGCGCCCTCGTCGCGGCCCCTCGTCGGGCCGCGTCGCCGGGCCCGACCGAGAACCCCTGGGCGGCTCCGTCATGAGCAGCGCGGCGTCCCCCGTGCCGGGGGGAACCGGGGCTGTCGGTCCGGCCGGTCCGACCGGGGCCGCCGAGCTGCGCGGCGAGGCGGTGACCCTGAGCCGGGACGGCCTGACGATCCTGCGGGGGGTCGACCTCACCCTGCGCGGCGGTGAGCGGGTGGCGCTGACCGGGCCGTCCGGATCGGGCAAGACGACGCTCATGAGCGTCCTCGCCGGCCTCGCGGAGCCCGACGGTGGGCGGGTGAGCCTCGACGGCCGGCCGCTGGCGGAGCACGGCCTGGCGCTGCGCCGGCGGGTCGGGATCGTCTTCCAGGGCTATGCCCTCGTCGCGCTGCTCACCGCCGCCGAGAACATCGAGCTCGCCCTCGTGGCCACCGGGCTGACGCCGGCGGAGGCGGCGGTCCGGGCCCGCGAGGCCCTCGCCCTCGTCGGCCTCGACGACCGGGCCGACCATCTCGTCGAGGAGCTCTCCGGGGGCCAGCAGCAGCGGGTCGCCGTCGCCCGGGCGCTCGCCGGCCGACCCGACGTCCTCCTCGCCGACGAGCCCACCGCCGAGCAGGACCCGGCCCACGCCGCCCTGGCCCTCGACGCGATCCTCGCCGCCGCCGACCGCGGGGCGGCCGTCCTCCTGGCCACCCACGACGCGCTCGTGGCGCAGCGCTGCGACCGCCGGCTGCACCTCGTCGACGGGGCGCTCGCCGCGCCCGAGCAGCTCGCCTGAGCGTTACCACCGGGCCCAGTGGGGGCCGGTCCGTCGGCTCCGGTATGCCGCGCCCGTCGGCTCCGCGGCCGTGCGCGGGCGGTCACCGAGAGCGGATGGTCACGCGGGCGCGGCGGTCACGCGGGCGCGGCAGCCCTGGCGCTCGCGACGTACGGCGCGATGACGCTCAGCTGGAGGATGTCGGGCAACCGGCGCCGCCAGGCCTCGGTCCCGTCGACGCGGACGGTGCCGGTGCGCAGGGCGTGACGCAGGGGCTGCGCACCGAGCCAGACCTCGTACAGGGCCCGGACCTCGGCCGTGATGGTGGCGTCGACGGCATACCCCGGATCGGTGCGGCATACCGACGGCCGGCCGGCCTCGATGACGATCCAGAAGGGCCGTGGGTCGTCGACGAAGCGGATGGCGAGGACGTGGCGGTGGCCGGGGAGCGCGGAGGTGTCGACCCTCGTGTGCATCCACCAGACGAGGAGCTCGGCGTCGAGCTCGTCGGGGTCGGGGTCCTCGAAGGTCCAGCGCGCGCCCCAGTCGCCGAGCCCGAGCACGACCGGCAGCAGCTCCTGGCCGGCGGGCGTCAGCAGGTAGCTGCCGTCGAGGTGCTCGACGATGCCCGCTCGCTCGAGCTGGCGCAGCCGCTTGGCGAGCAGGCTCCGGGAGAGCCCGGGAAGCCCGCGGGCGAGGTCGTTGAAGCGGGTCGTCCCGGTGAGCAGGTCCCGGACGACGAGCAGCGTCCACCGCTCGCCGATGACGTCGAGGGCATGGCTGATCGGGCAGTACTGCCCGTAGCCGACCCGGCTTCGGTCCATGTCCGCCTCCTCGGCGGCCTGCCCTCGGGCCGCCCTCCCGCCAGTATGCGGTCCACGAACTGGACCGGAGTAGTCCACGATCTGCACTGGCCGAGGTGGCGTGTTCTCGCGGACCGTCGGACCATGACCGCGACAACGACTCCCCAGCGGCCGGCCGACGAGGCCGACCGGGCCCTCAAGGCAGCCCACCGAGCGATGTGGGCCCTCGGCGACTACCCCTGCGTCGCCCACGACGTCATCCCCGACCTGGGACGTACCCTCGTCGAGGCCTGCGGGATCGGGCCGGGTGACCGGGTCCTCGACGTGGCCGCGGGATCGGGCAACGCCGCGTTCCCGGCGGCGGCGGTGGGCGCGAGCGTCGTCGCCTGCGATCTCACCCCGAGCCTGCTCGAGGCCGGGCGGGCCGCTGCCGCATCGGGTGGCGCCGAGCTCGAGTGGCGCGAGGCCGACGCGGAGGCGCTGCCGTTCGGCGACGAGGCGTTCGACGCGGCCGTGTCGTGCGTGGGAGTGATGTTCGCCCCCCACCACGAGCGCTGCGCCGACGAGCTCGTCAGGGTCGTCCGCACCGGCGGCACGATCGGGCTCGTCAGCTGGACACCGCAGGGCTTCATCGGGCAGATGTTCGCCACGATGAAGCCGTATGCCGCGCCGCCGCCTCCCGGCAGCCAGCCACCGCCGCTGTGGGGCGACGAGGACCACGTGAGGGGGCTGTTCGGGGACCGGATCGCCGAGGTGACGACGAGCCGGGCCTCGGTGCGCGTCGACCACTTCGAGACCCCCGAGGGGTTCCGCGACTACTTCAAGGCCAACTACGGTCCGACCATCGCGGCATACCGACGGCTCGCCGACGATCCCGAGCGGGCGGCCGCGCTCGACGACGACCTCGCCGAGCTGGCCCGGGCCTTCGACATCGGGGCCGGGTCGACGGTCATGGAGTGGGAGTACCTCCTGCTCGTGGCCCGCCGCGCGGCCTGACCCCTGCGTCTGGGTGGTCCGGGTGGTCTGGGTGGTCTGGGTGGTCTGGGTGGTCTGGGTGGTCTGGGTGGTCTGGGTGGTCCCCTCCCCGGCACGAACTTCTGCTAGCAGAACTTCGTGCCGGGGGGCCGTGGTGCAACCCGGTCGTGCGGCAGCAACCTGTCCGTCCGTGGCCCCCTGCGAGGTCGGGGGCGCACTCCCTGGCACGAACTTCTGCTAGCAGAGCTTCGTGCCGGGGGGCCGTGGTGCAACCCGGTCGTGCGGCAGCAACCTGTCCGTTCGGGGCCCCCTGCCCCCGACAGCCCGCGACCCACCACCGGCAGCTCAACCCATCGTCAGGACCGCGGCGCCGGTCACGTCCCCGTGGGCGAGGTCGCGCAGCGCCGCGTCGGCCCGGGCGAGCGGGTATGCCGTCGTCGCCGGCCGGACCCCGAGCCGGGCCGCGAGGGCCAGCAGCTCCTCGCCGTCGCGCCGCGTGTTGCTCGTGACGCTCGTCAGGGTCCGCTCGCGGAAGAGGTGTCGCTGGTAGTCCAGCACCGGCACGTCGCTGAGATGGATGCCGGCCACCGCGAGCGTCCCGCCGGAGTCGAGGGCCTCGAGCGCCACCGGCACGAGGTCGCCGACCGGCGCGAAGACGATCGCCGAGTCCAGCGGCACCGGCGGGGCGGCATACGCCTCACCGGCCGAGGCGGCGCCGAGCTCGAGGGCCAGCCGGCGGGCGCCCTCGCCGCGGGTGAGGACGTGCACCTCGGCTCCCTGGGCGATGGCGATCTGGGCGGTGATGTGGGCGCTGGCTCCGAAGCCGTAGATCCCGAGCCGTCCGCTCACCGGCACCCGGGCCCGCACCAGCGAGCGGTAGCCGATGATGCCTGCGCAGAGCAGCGGCGCGGCGGTCGCGTCGTCGAACTCCTCGGGGATCGGGTAGGCGAACGCCTCGGGCACCGACGCGTACTCGGCATACCCGCCGTCGTCGTCCCACCCCGTGTAGCGGGAGCGGGCACACAGGTTCTCGCGCCCGCTGCGGCACCAGCGGCAGACCCCGCACGTATGCCGCAGCCAGGCGACGCCGACCCGTTCGCCGAGCGCGAACCGACCCGCCCCGGGGCCCAGGGCGAGCACCCGGCCGACGACCTCGTGGCCGGGGACGACGCCGGGGCGGTGCACGTCCAGATCGCCCTCGGCGACGTGCAGGTCGGTCCGGCACACCCCGCACGCGCCCACCTCGATGAGAACCTCGCCCGCGCCGGGCTCGGGGACGGGGCGTTCGACGAGCCGCAGCGGCCCGCCGTCGATCGGCCCCGGTTCCTCGACGACCCATGCGCGCATCACGTCTCCCGCGCCCATGCCGACCTCCCTGCCGACGTCCTTCGGTGGCTCTCCCGTCAGCATCCCACCCACCCTCCTGAGCGCTCGCGGCGGTCGGGCCGTGGGCGCGAGTGGCGCCGGCGCCCGGTTGAGCCGCGCCAGCGGCGGTGCCACAGTGGGGGTCCACCCGAGGAGGCCGTATGCCGCTCCCGCTCGCGATCACCCGCTTCAACAGGTCGGTCCTCAACAAGGGGATGGTCCACCTCGTCGGACACCTCGACCTCGTCGAGCTCGAACACGTCGGACGCTCCTCGGGCCGGGTGTTCCGGACCCCGGTGATGGCCTTCCGGGCCGGCGACGTCGTCACCGTCGCGCTGACCTACGGTCCGGGGGTCCAGTGGCTGAAGAACCTCGACGCCGCCGGTGGCGGGCGGATGAGGTCCGGGTCGGGCTGGGTCCAGCTCGGTCCGCCGCACCGGCTGTCGGCGGCCGAGGGCCTGGCCCGGATGCCGCAGCCGCAGCGCTCGGTGCTGCAGCACCTCGTCCGGTGCGAGGACTACGTGGAGTTCGCGGTCCTCGACGGTTCGTAGCGCGGCTCAGAGCGGCGAGCCCGGCGCACGCAGCTGCTCCCACCCTCGGGTGAAGGCGTCCTCGAGGGTGGCGATGGGGTAGGGGAGCCGGTCGTCGGGCTCGCGTCGGGCCTGCTCGAGCGGCATCCCCGAGAGTCGCCGCTGACGGATCACCGACGCGACCGCGTCGAGCTCGGCGCGTTGCCGCGCCACGAAGTCGAGGTCGACGGGTGTCCCGTGCCCGGGGACGACGATCGCGTCGGCCGCCACGGTCGCGCGGATCGTGTCGAGGGTGCCTGCCCACTCCAGGGGCCAGCTGTCGGGCCCGAGCGAGGGCGGCCCGGACTCCTCGACGAGGTCGCCGGCGAAGACCACCCGGGTGCCCGACACCGCGATGATGATGTCGCCGTCGGTGTGGCCGCGACCGGCATACGTCAGGGTCACCGCACGGTCGCCCAGGTCGATCGTCTCGGACTCGGTGAACGTGTGGTCGGCGGGGCGGACGATCGTCGCGATCGCGTCGGTGAGGTCGGCGGCGGTGTAGCCGAGCGACTCGGCCCCCTCCGGGTCGCGCTCCATCCGTCGCTTGACCCGCACGGCGTCGCCGACGGCCGCCCGGGCGGTGTTCTCGTGGGCGAAGACGGGGACGCCCGTGAAGGCCGTGTTGCCGAAGGTGTGGTCGAAGTGGACGTGGGTGTTGACGACGTGCGTGATGTGCAGGCGCGGGTCGAGCTCTCTGACCAGGCCGACGATCTCCCTGCCCTGCTTGGCGCTCGCGCGGGTGTCGACGACGACGACACCGTCGTGGCCGGCGATCAGCCCGACGGTGACGTCCCACTGGGGGAAGCGCGCCATCCACACCCGGTCAGCGATCTCGGTCCACACGCCTCCACGGTATGCCGGTTGTCCGCGCCGCGCCCGTCAGCGCGCGACCGAGATGCGCGTGGCCTCCGGGCCTTGGCCGAAGGTGGCCTCGACGACCGATCCGGGTCGCAGCGGGTGGGCCGCGGTGAGACCACCGGTGAGGACGACCGAGCCCGCCCGCAGCACCGTCCCGGTCCGGGTCAGGCTGTCCACGAGCCAGCCGAGGGCGGTGAGCGGGTCGCCCATCGCGGCGGCGCCGGTCGCGGCGGCCACGGGTCGTCCGTCGACCCGCAGCTCGACGGGCAGGTCGACGAGCCGGTCCGCCCGGGGCAGCGGGTCGCCGAGCACGACACCGGCGGCCGAGGACAGGTCCGCCGTGTTCGCCGCGAGGGTGAAGCGGTAGCCGACCCAGGTGCTGTCGACGATCTCGAGGGCCGGGCGCGCCTCGAGGACGGCGGCCCGGAGCCGATCGGGCGCGAGCGGCTCGGTGACGTCCTCGCCGACGACGAGGGCCACCTCCGGCTCGACACGGGGCTGGCGCAGGCCGGCCGGGGGCTCCTGCCCGCTGCGACGCAGCATGCTCGACAGGAGCGGGCCGAGGTTCGGCTCGGCGACGCCCATCTGCTCGCGCATGGCCTGCGAGGTGTAGCCCAGCTTCCAGCCCACGACCCGGTCCTCCGGATGTGCGCCGAGCCAGCGTTGCAGGACCCGAGTCTGGACCCGGTATGCCGCGTCGAGCGGCAGCTCGCGGACGTCGTCCTCGGCCTCGAGGAGCCAGCCGTCGCGGCGGGCCGCCCAGATCCGCGCGGCGATCGCCTCCTCGTCGACGGGGCCGGCCGGCCGGTCATGCTGCGTCGCGCCCACCACGGCAGCGAACCGACTCCCCGGCACCAGGTCAACTCCCGTTCCGCACCGGGCAACGGCCGGGCGGTCGTCGTGGACGCAGGACTGGCTCGGCCCGGCTGTCGGCGAGCCCGCGTAGCGTGGCTCGGATCGGTCCCTGGACGCGGCAGGGCGGCCAGGGCCGGAGCACCGAAGGGACAGCGACATGACAGATCACCCGGACCGCTGGCCGGCGGGGACGCCGTGCTGGGTCGACCTCATGGCCGGCGACCTCGGCCGGAGCCAGGCCTTCTACTCCCGGATCCTCGGTTGGAGCTACTCCGAGGGCTCCCCGGAGTTCGGGGGCTACACCAGCGCCCTGGTCGGCGGCCGACAGGTAGCCGGCATCGCCCCGACGATGCCGGGCATGGAGGAGGCGCCGCACCGGTGGACGGTCTACCTCGCGACCGACGACCTCGCCGCGACCGACCGGGCGGCCGCGGGCGCCGGCGCCCAGCAGGTCGCGGCGCCGATGGAGGTGGGGCCGCTCGGCTCGATGGGCCTGTGGGTCGACCCGACGGGAGCCGTCTTCGGGGCCTGGCAGCCCGGCCGGCATACCGGCTTCGACGCCGTGGACGAGCCGGGGTCGGTCCTGTGGTGTGACCTCATGACCTCCGGGTATGCCGCGGCCAAGGACTTCTACGGTTCGCTGTTCGACTACGCCTACGACGAGTCCGGGAGCGATGACCCTCCCTACGCGATGTTCTCCGTGCCGGGCGGCGAGCGCCCGGCCGGCGGGATCGGCCAGGTGGGCCCGGACACCGTCATGTCGGGCTGGACGGTGACCTTCGCCAGCGCCGACGTCGACGAGGCCGCCGGGCTCGTCGTCGAGGCCGGCGGCTCGGTCGAGTCCGCGCCCAGCGACTTCGCATGGGGCCGGATCCTCATCGCCCGCGGCCCCGACGGTGAGCAGTTCGGGCTGGTGACGCCGTCCGGCGGACCGTCCGACGGCTGAGCCGGTCCGGTTGGCAGACTGGCCCTCGTGGAGCCGTTGACCTTCGAGGGCGTGCTGGCCGCGGGCGAGGTCGTCGCCGCGCACCTGCCCCCGACGCCGGCGTGGAGCTACCCGCTCCTCGATGCCCGCGTCGGGGTCCGGGTGGTGGTCAAGCACGAGAACGTCCAGCCGACCGGGGCCTTCAAGGTCCGCGGCGGGGTGAACCTCGCGGCGACCCTGCGCGGCACGACCGGGGTGCGCGGCCTGGTCACCGCCTCGACGGGGAACCACGCGCAGTCGATGGCGTATGCCGCCCGCCTCGCCGGCACCCGCGCCGTCGTCGTCGCGCCGGAGGGATCTCCGCCGGTCAAGCTCGACGCCGTGCGCGGGCTCGGGGCGGAGGTCGTCGTCCACGGGCCGAGCATGACCGAGGCCGCCCAGCGTGCCCACGAGCTCGCCGCGGCGGACGGCCTGACCTACGTCGACCCCGGCAACGAGCCGGCGATCGTCCTCGGCCACGCGACGGTCTACCTCGAGCTGCTGCGTCAGTACCCCGACCTCGAGGCGGTCTATGTGCCGGTCGGCAGCGGCACGGGGGCGGCCGGCGCCTGTCTCGTGCGTGACGCGCTGGCGCCGGGCTGCCGCGTCGTCGGCGTGCAGTCCTCGGCCGCGCCGGCGGCATACCGGTCCTGGCGCGGCCGCGAGCTGGCCACGGCGCCCTGCGACACCCGGATGAGCGGTCTGGCGACGGCGGCGGGCTTCGCGCTGCCCCAGTCGGTCCTCGTCGACCGGCTCGACGACTTCCTCCTCGTCACCGACGACGACATCGCGGCCGCGGCCGCGCTCCTGGCCGGCCACGCCCACACGCTGGCCGAGGGGGCCGGAGCCGCGGCCCTGGCCGGCCTCCTCGCCGACCCTGCGCGGCCCGCCTTCTGCGCGGTCGTCGTGACCGGTGGCAACGCCACCCCCGACGAGATCGCGGCGCTGTCCGTGGCGAGCAGCCGGAGCGCGTCGTGAAGCTCGTCACCGCCGTCGTCCAGCCGCACCGGGGCGAGGCCGTGCGCGAGGCGCTCGAGACCTTCGGCGTGAGCGGGATGACGATCAGCGAGGTCACCGGCTCGGGTCGGCAGCGCGGTCACACGGAGGTCTACCGGGGCGCCGAGTACGACGTCACGCTCGTGCCCAAGGTGCGCCTCGAGATCGTCGTCGTCGACGAGGACGCCGCCGATGTCGTCCGGGCCATCGTGGCCGCCGCCCGGACCGGTCGGATCGGGGACGGCAAGGTGTGGGTGAGCACCCTCGACGAGGTGGTCCGGGTGCGGACCGGCGAGAGCGGCGAGAGTGCCGTCTGAGGCCGGCCGATGAGCGGTGACCAGACGACCGACGCGACCCGGTCCGGCGACCCGGTCGATGACCTCGCCGCCCGGGCGGTGCGGCTGAGGGAGGAGGCCGAGAGGCAGCTCACCGTCCTCGCCGACGGCGCGTCGCTGTGCAGCATCGCCCGCTCCGGTCGGGCCTTCCCCGGCGGCAAGTACCACGAGGGCCGCGCCTTCGTCGCGGCCGAGGTCGGCCGCGCCCTGCGCCGCGGGATGGCTGAGACGCAGGCCCTGCAGGCCGCAGCGGCCCGGTGGCTGGTCGTCGCCCCGCCGTCGAGGCGGGCCGTCGAGGAGTGGGCGGCCTACGGCGAGGGCGGCGACGACGTGCTCGCGGACCTGGGCGGGCAGGACTAGGCCGGCGAGCCGGTCCCGTTCGGGCGCGGGGCCTCGCCCTGGAAGTCCGGGGTCTCGCCGGGGTCGTCGAAGGAGCGGGCGACGACGACGTCGCTCGAGGCGTGGAGCAGGATCGACAGGGCGACGGTGATGCCGACGAGGTGGAAGATCTGGTCGCGCTCGGCGAGCGCGTAGTCGAGGACGAGCAGCCCGTAGACCACCGAGGCGAAGCCCTTCGGCCCGAACCAGGCGGCCGCCGCGACCTCCCTCGGCGTGAGGTGCGAGCGCGCGAGCGCGATGACGAGGGCCAGCGGTCTCGCGAGGACGATGGCGAGGACCGCGAACACCCAGCCGCCGAGGGGGATCTCGCCGAGGAAGGCAGGGGTGAGCAGCGCGCCGAAGACGAGGAGGGCCGCCAGCTTGAGCAGTTCGGCGACGAGCTCGCCGAACTCCTCGAAGCTCTCGCGCTGGGGCTGGCCCACGGTCGCGATGGTGATGCCGGCCGCGAATGCCGCCAGGAAGAGGTTGGCGTGGGTCGCCTGGGCCAGCGTCAGCACGAGCAGGCCGATCGCCACGGCGTTGAGCGCCTCGTAGGGACCCCAGGCCCGGAAGAACCGGGTCGCCTCGACCTTGACCGCCAGGTAGGGCACGACGACCCCGATGGCGACGCCACCGGCCAGCTCCGCGAGGACGTGGCCGAGCTGCCCCTCGCTGCCGGAGGCGAGGCCGAGCAGGACGATGACGACCGGCAGGACGAGCCCGTCGTTGACGCCGGACTCCACGTTGAGGAGGTGCCGGAGCCGCCCGGGTACCTTGTCGTTGCCGACGATGGCGGAGGCGAAGACGGGGTCGGTCGGCGAGAGGACCGCCCCGATCAGGAGGCTCTCGACCCAGTCGAGACCGGTGAGGTAGTGGGCGAGGACCGCGGTGATGACGAGGGTGAGCGGCAGCCCCAGGCCGAGCGCCCGGCCGGGCAGCCGCCAGGCCGCGCGGAGGTCGGGCCAGCCGACCCGCATGCCGTCGGTGAAGAGCACCGCGAAGAGGGCGTAGGTCGCCAGTCCCGAGACGATCGGGTCGTCGGGGCGGAGGTCGATGACGTCGAGGACGCCGCTGCCCAGGACGAAGCCGGCGGTGAGGAAGAGCGCCGCCGTCGACAGGATCGTCCGGTGGGCGAGGGCGGAGACGAGGACCGCGACGAGCAGGATCGCGGCATACGACAGCAGGAGCACCTCAAGCACCTTTCACGATCGTGCCGTCCGGCGCCCCGGCGGGGGCGGCTGCCCCGGTCTCGCCGCCCTCGCTCTCGGCCGCCGCGTCGCGGATCCCGCCCGGTCGCCCCGACCGCACCCAGGAGCGGTGGAGCACGCCGGCGATGAGCAGCGCCGCGACGAGGCTGACGACGGGCAGGCCCCGAGAGAGGTTGACGACCAGGGTGAAGGTGACGACGAGGGCACCGAGGAGGTTGAGGGCGAGGAAGCGGCGTTCGCCGTCGCGATGGGAGAACACGGCCATCGCGAGCAGTCCGGCGAGGAAGCTGAGGAAGACCGAGACGGCATAGAACAGAACCAGCTCCTGGTCCCGGCCGTCGGCCGCCACGACCGCGGCGACCGCGATGACGAGGAAGACGGCGACCCCCCAGTAGGGGGTGTGGTGCTCGTTCGTCCGACCGAGCGAGGAGGGGAGCATGCCGCGGACCGCGCCGGTGTCGTCCGTGCTCCGGGCGAGGGCCTTGAGCAGGCCGGGGCCGGCCTGGAAGGACGAGCTGGCGGCGGAGAGCAGGAGCAGCGCCGTCATGAGCTGGAAGCCGAAGAAGACCGGCCCCGGGGCGGCGGTCCGAGCCAGCTCGGCGATCTGGGTGGTGTCCGCCGTCGGGATGCCGACCTCGAGCCGGGTGGCCTCCCAGGCCAGGCCCAGGGTGATCGTCCCGACGATGCCCATCGTCAGCCAGAGCGTCCACCGGCCGAACGAGCGTCGTCCGTCGTCGTCGAGCTGGCCGAGCTGGGCGATGGCCGACGACGGCGCCTCGACCCCCGTGGCGAGCGCCATGGCGACGGGGAAGGCGAGGGCCACGGCGAGGGCGGGGGCGTGGCCCGCAGCCGCGGTGACGGTTCCCGAGGCGCGTGGCTGCGCCGTCAGCCCGAAGGCGAGGACGGTAACGGCGACCGCGATGAAGGCGAGGGTCATCGCGGCGAACACGAGGCGCCCGAGGTGGCCGAACCAGGTGCCCGCTCCCACGAGGACGACCAGACCGATCGCGATCGGCAGGCGCCACGCGGCGAGGCTCGGCAGGTAGGCGATGACCGCGGACGCCCCGGCCGAGGCGCTGATGGCGATGGTCAGGACGAAGTCGACGATGAGGGCTCCGATGGGGACGAACGCCCACCCGTCGCCGAACGCCTCACCCGCGGCGGCCGAGGCTCCCCCGCCCCGTGGGTACCGGCCGACGAGCTGGTGGTAGTTGACGATGACGACGGCGATGATGGCGACGACGAGCGCCATCGTCGGGAGCAGCAGCGCGAGGTCGCCGTCCAGTGCCCGCAGCGCCGCCTCGACGGCGTAGGCGACCGACGAGACCGGGTCCGCCATGACGGCGAACGCGAAGGCGACGAGCAGCGCCGTCCGGCCGTGCAGGAGGCGGCGCCGGGGCGGCGACGGGACGGTGGGTGCGGACACCGGGGGACCTTCCGTGGGGTCGGGGCAGGGCCGCCGACCAGACTTCCCGGCACACCGTCCGACATCGTATGCCGTGCCGCCGCCCCGCCGGGCTGCCCCGTCCCCCGCCCGGGGCTAGCATCGGGCCACCGCGCCGAGCCCGAGCCCGGCCGGCAACCGACGAGGGGAGCAGCGATGCGCGCGACGGTCATCGGGGCCGGGTCGTGGGGGACCGCCCTCGGCAGCCTGCTGGCCGGCAAGGGCTGGGAGGTCGTCCTCTGGGACATCGACCCCGTGCCGCTCGAGCAGGTCGTGACGAGCCACGAGAACGCCCGCTACCTCCCCGGGATCCTGCTGCCGGACTCCCTCACCGCCTCGGCCGACCTCGAGGCCGCGCTGGCCGACACCGAGCTCATCGTGCTGTCCGTGCCCTCGCAGGCGATGCGCTCGGTCGCGCGGCGGATCCTGCCCCATCTGCCGCCGGCCGCGACGGTCGTCTCGGTCACCAAGGGCGTCGAGACCGACACCCTCATGACGATGAGCGAGGTGCTCGAGGACGTCCTGCCCGTCGAGCACCACCCCTACCTGACCTTCCTGTCCGGTCCGTCGTTCGCGGTCGAGGTCGCCCGGGGCCTGCCGACCGCCGTCACGGTCGCCGCGCACTGGCACCGGGTCGCCCAGCGGGTCCAGGAGGCCTTCCACACGGGGTGGTTCCGCCCCTATACGACCGGTGACGTCCTCGGGGTCGAGATCGGTGGCTGCACGAAGAACGTCGTCGCCATCGCCACCGGCCTCGCCGACGGCATGGGCTTCGAGGCGAACGCGCGCGCCGCCCTCGTCACCCGTGGCCTCGCCGAGATCACCCGGCTCGGCATCGCCAAGGGCGCCAACCCGCTGACCCTGTCGGGCCTGGCGGGGATGGGCGATCTCATGCTCACCTGCACCTCGGTGAAGTCCCGGAACTACCGGGTGGGCTACGGCCTGGGCCAGGGCCGCTCCCTCGACGACATCCAGGCCGAGCTCGGCCAGGTGGCCGAGGGCGTCGTCAACGCCAGGTCCGTCCGGGGGCTGGCCCATGCCCTCGACGTCGACATGCCGATCAGCGAGGCGGTTTACCGGCTGCTCTACGAAGACCTCACGCCCGAGGGGGTCCTTCGCCTCCTTCTCGAGCGCGACCTCAAACGGGAGATCTGACCTCGCGGGGGACGGCGCGTAACCCGACGCCGGCGCCCGCGCACGGCATACCCGAACCTGCCTGTACGGCAACGGTTTTCACGGGCTGTGGCAGGGCGATGCTCGGACCCGACGAAGCGCCCCACCCGGGTCCGCCGAGTGGTAGAAATGGCCCGGCGAGATCGGTCGCGGCGTCGCGACCGGGAAAGGGTGGCGTCGGTGGACGGGACGTCGCTGGAGGCGGGCGGTCGACAGGTCGCACGGGGCACGACCCTCGCCCGCAACCGGTGGGCCTACGGTGTGGGCACCCTCGGCCGCGACATGGTCTATGCCCTCGTCTCGCTCTATCTCGTCTACTTCCTCACCGACGTCGTCAACGTCCCGAACGGCACGATGTGGTGGGTCACGGGGCTGCTCCTCGCCATCAGGCTCGTCGACGCCTTCCTCGACCCGGTCATGGGGGCGGTCGTCGACAGCACCCACACCAGGTGGGGACAGTTCAAGCCGTGGCTCGTCGTCGGCGGGCTGGTCTCCGCGGTCCTCACGGTGGCGCTCTTCAGTGACACCGACGCCCGGGCCGCGTCGTTCGTCGTCGTCTTCTCCCTGCTCAACCTGCTCTGGGGGATCAGCTGGACCGCCCACGACATCCCCTACTGGTCGCAGCTGCCCGCCCTGTCCCTCGACCAGACCGAGCGCGAGGACCTCGGCTCGGTCGCGAAGATCTTCGCGAGCATCGGCCAGTTCGCCGTCGTCGCGGGCATCGTGCCGCTGACCGACGCCCTCACCGACGCCACGGGGAGCGCCGCGCGGGCGTTCCAGCTCGCCGCCGTCGTCATCGTCGTCGTCATGGTCCTCGGGCTGGCGGTCACCGTGCTCCTCGTCAAGGAGCCCCAGGACGTCGACCTCCGCGGGGAGCGCACCGGGGCCCGCGAGCTCGCCCGGGCGCTGTTCCGCAACGACCAGCTGCTCTGGGCGGCCGCGGCATACCTGCTCTTCATGGTCGGCTACGGCACCACCGGAGCGTTCGGGCTCTACTTCTTCAAGTACGTCTATGGCGACGAGAACGTCTTCCCGCTCTTCGCCGTCTTCGTCGGCGTCGGCCAGCTGGCCGGCTTCGCCCTCTTCCCCTGGTTCAGCGCGCGATGGACGCGCGGCCGGCTCTACACCGGGGCGACGGCGGCGACGATGGCGGCCTACGTGCTCTTCCTCGTGGCGCCGATGAACCTGCTCGTCCTCGGCCTCGCGGCCTTCGTCCTCTTCTTCGCCGCGGCGATGATCCAGCTGCTCATGATCGTCTTCCAGGCCGACACGATCGAGTACGGCCAGGTCAAGCTCGGCCAGCGCAACAACGCCGTCACCTTCGCCCTCCAGCCGTTCATCAACAAGACCTCCGGGGCGATGAACACCGCGATCGTCGGGGCCGCGGCGATCCTCTCGGGCATCAACGACGCCTCGGGTCCGCAGGACATGACCTCGGGGGGGATCGCCGTCGTCAAGATCGCCATGATGGTGGTCCCCGCCCTGTGCATCGTCGTCGGCTACCTCATCTGGCGCGCCCGCTTCGTCATCGACGAGGAGCTGCACGCCCGGCTCGTCGCCGAGCTGGAGCAGCGGGGCGCACTCGACGCCGGCTGAGCGCTGCCACCGCCGCGTCGGCGTGCCGTCCGGGCCGGTGCCTAGGCTGGCCGGTATGCCGTTCACCCCCCAGACCGCGTCCGCCCTCGTCGACATCGCCGTCCGCCGCCAGGTCTCCGGCCGGGTGCCCGGTCTCGCCGCGGGGGTCTCCAGAGCGGGGACCCTCCAGTGGAGCGCCGGCGTCGGCTCGGCCGACCTCTCCCGCCCGGGCGAGGCCCCGGGCGAGCACACCCAGTACTACATCGCGAGCAACACCAAGACGTTCGTCGCCGTCGTCGTCCTCGCCCTGCGCGACGAGGGTCGGCTCGACCTCGACCACGACGTCACGACCTACCTGCCCGAGGCCGGCCACCCGGGGGTGACCATCCGGCAGATGCTCAGCCACAGCAGCGGGATGCAGCGCGAGCCGGTGGGCGACGTGTGGGACACCCTCGACTTCCCCGACGGCCCCGCCCTGGTCCAGGGCTGGACGCAGGCCCGGCGCGTCTCGGGGCCGCACCGGTTCTGGCACTACAGCAACCTCTGCTACGCCATGCTCGGCCAGGTCATCGAGCGGCTCGACGGGCGGACCTGGTTCGACTCGGTGAAGGCCCGGATCCTCGACCCGCTCGAGATGCGCGAGACGACGAACGGCCTCGACCCCACGGCCGGGCGCGCAGCTGCCGGCCGCTACTTCGTGCCGCCGTGGTCCGACGTGCCACGGGTCGAGCCCGACCTGCACACGCTGGCGATGCAGCCGGCCGGCAACCTCGCGAGCACGCTCGCCGACCTGGCCCGCTGGGGGGCCTTCGTCGCCGACCCGGTCGACGAGGTGCTCGCTCCCGACACCCTCGAGGAGATGTGCGAGCCGCAGATCCTCTCGGCCTCCGACTGGTCCATGGCGCACGGCCTGGGCTTCATGCTGTTCCGTCGCGGCGCCCGGACCTGGGTCGGCCACACGGGCTCGCACCCCGGGCACATCACGGCGCTCCTCACCGACCGCGGGACGGCGACGAGCGCCGCTGTCCTCATGAACAGCTCGAGCTCGCCCTCCCCGGCGGCCTTCGCCCTGGACCTCGGCGAGGCCGCGCTCGAGCGCGAGCCGGTGACGCCCGAACCATGGACGCCGGGGACGGCGGTGCCCGAGGACCTGGAGCCGCTGCTCGGGCCCTGGTTCTCCGAGGGGCAGCCGTTCACCCTGACCGTCCGCGAGGGCGCTCTCCATGCCCGCGCCGACGGCGCACCGGCCCACGTCGCGGACTCGGTCTTCGAGAGGGTCGACACCGACACCTTCCGCACCGTCGCGGGCCGCGAGCGGGGCGAGCTGCTGCGCCTGCGCCGCGACGCGGCCGGTGAGGTCGCCGCGTTCAACTGGGCGACCTACCTCTTCACCCGCCGGCCCTATGCCTTCGGGGAGTGGCTCGAGGACTGACGTGCCTCACCTCGTGGCGGCCCGCGCCTCGAGGTCGAGCAGGTACGCCTTGGCGCCCGGGCCTCCGGCATACCCCCCGAGGCCGCCACCGGCGGGCACCACGCGGTGGCACGGGACGAAGAGGCACAGCGGGTTGCGGCCGAGCGCCGATCCGACAGCCCGCGACGCCCCGGGGTGGCTGGCGGCCTCGGCCAGGTCGCCGTAGGTCGTGCGCTGGCCGTAGCCGACGCCGGCGACGAGGGTCGTCAGGACGTCGCGCTGGAAGGCCCCGGCGAGGCTCAGGTCGAGTCGGTGGGTCATCGTCCGGGTGCGCCCGTCCAGGTATGCCGCGAGCTGGCGTCGGGCCTCGTCGAGCGCGGCGGGGTGGCGCAGCACGCGCGGGCTGACGGCGTCGGCGACCTTCTGGAGTGCGACGTCCTCGGCGCGTGCGTCCGCCGCGTAGACGCTCGTCACCAGGGCGCCGTCGGCGGTCACGGCGAGGAGGAGCCGGCCGACGGGGCTGTCCTCGACGACGTAGGAGACGTCCGAGGCGGGCAGGCGCGGCGGCGTGACGGCAGGGGCGAAGGCGCTGAGCGGGTGGGTCATGACGGGTCCTCCAGAGTCAGCCGCAGCGAGGCGAGGGCGTCGCTGACGAGGCGCCGGCTCATCGTCGGCGAGGTGCCGAGGGCGGTGGCGATGGCCCGGTGGTCGAGGTCGGCGACGTAGCGGAGAACGACGGCCTCGCGCTGCCGGTCCGGTAGCGCGGCGACCCGAGCCCACAGGGCCGGGTCGACGTCGGTCTCGACGGGGGCGACCGTGGGGGCCCGTGACAACGAGGCCGGGTCGTCGTGGGGGACCGCCCGCCGGGCCCGGGACCGATGGACGTCCATCGCGCAGCGGTGGGTGATCGTGAGCAGCCAGCCCCGCAGGTTCCGGGAGCTGGTCAGGCCGGGGTAGGCGGCGAGCGCCTGGGTCCACGCCTGCTGGGCGACGTCGTCGCCGTCGAGGGGTCCGGCCAGGGCATGGGCGAGCCGGGCGACGTCCCGCCAGTGGGCGTCGACGAGATGCTGGAAGGGCGGCAGGCTCACGATGGGACAACGGTAGGTGGCCCGCAGCTGTGAGCGGCGGGACGAAGGACGAGGAGGTGGGGTGATGCACCAGCCACGCCGAGTGCCCGCATTCGGCCGGGAGCACCCGGTTGGATCTGCAACCATTGTCGGGTGAGTGAGCTGCCCGAGGCGGTTTCCCTACCCACCCCCCTGGTCATCGCCCATCGCGGCGCCAGCGACATCGAGCCCGAACACACCCTCGGTGCCTACCTGCGGGCGATCAAGGACGGCGCCGGCGGGGTCGAGTGTGACGTCCGGCTCACCGCTGACTCCCACCTCGTCTGCGTTCACGACCGACGGGTCGAGCGGACGAGCGACGGCAGAGGTGTCGTCTCGGCCCTCGAGCTCGCCCATCTCGAGCAGTTCGACTGGGCCTCCTGGAAGAGGGCACAGAGCGCCCAGGACATCGAGGTCCCCGACTCCGACCCCGAGCGCGGTCGGCTGCTGACCCTGCGTCGCCTCCTCGACAGCCTCATCGCCCAGGGCGAGGGGCTGGTCACCCTCATCGAGACCAAGCACCCGACGCGCTACGGGGGGCTCGTCGAGCGCCGGCTGGTCGAGGTCCTGCGGGAGTACGGCCTCGCCGACGGTGACCGTCCGGGACTTCCGGCGGTTCGCGTCATGTCGTTCTCGGCCATTGCGCTGCAACGGTTCCGGATGCTCGCGCCCCGAGTTCCCTTGGTCTACCTCGTCGAACGGGGAGTGCCCGCGCTGACGTGGGACGGGTCGCTGCCCAAGGGCGTCCACGCCGTCGGGCTCGACATGCGCATCGTCCGGCGGAGCGCCAAGGCGGTCCGTGCGTACCAGCGCCGAGGCAACCAGGTCTACGTCTGGACGGCCGACGAGGTCGCCGACATCGACCGCTGCATCGAGGTGGGCGTGGACGTCATCATCAGCAACCGACCGGCTCTTGTCCGCGATCGACTGTCGGCCCGGGCCTGAGCCGTTTACCATATCTGCTTGGTGAGCGCCCCAAAGCAGTCTGCGACCGAGCCCGTTCCCTCAGTGGGGATCGGGCGCCTCGTGCTGTCCGACGAGTTCATCGACCTGAGCACCATCGCCGGTGACGGCTCGGGCCAGGTCATCCGGGCCCCCTGGAGCGCCGCCTCGGTCGGCCACGTCCGCCACGCTCTCGTCCTCGACCTCGAGGCCCGCGGACTCCCGGAGCAGCTCATCGACGAGGCCGAGATCGTCGTCTCCGAGCTCGTCGCGAATGCCGTCCGCCACGCCACCCCGCTGGCCGACGGGACGATGCGGGTCAAGTGGAAGGTGCGCGGCACGATCGTCGAGATCGACGTCACCGACGGTGGCGGCGCGACGTCGCCCAAGCCGGCCCCCCGCACGGTCTGGTCCCCCGCCGGCCGTGGCCTGCGCATCGTCCGGTCCCTGGCCCACGAGTGGGGGGTGGTCGAGGAGCGCACCGGCGTCACCGTCTGGGCCTCCCTCGGTGGCCCCACTCGCCGCCGCGCCACCTGACCGAGGGCACCCGGGTGCCCGTTAGGGTGGGCGCCATGGGAAAGGCCTCACGACGCCGCCGTCACACCGACGGCTCCGCCGCCCCGTCCCGGGCGCGCACCGAACCCGTCCCCTTCGAGGCACGGCCGTTCGCCGGCCTGCCCGGTGAGACGGAGTGGGTGGCGATCCGCGAGATCCTGCCCGCGGCGACCGCCACCGTCCGGCTCGTCGGGCCGCACGCGGCCGATGGCACCGAGATCCTCCTCACGACGGTGCTCCCGCTGGCCTGGCCCGGGCTGCACCGCAGCGACGGCCGCCTCCTCGTCGCGACGCAGTCCGGTGGCTCCTCCGGGGATGCCTCGCGCGACCTCGCCGGGCAGATGCTCGCCACCGCCGCGCTGGAGCCGGGCACCCCCCTCGTCACGGTGCCCTCTCCGACACGCGCCACGCCACGGCTGCAGGACGTCGTCGACCTCACCGCCGGGTTCGAGGCCGAGCTCCACGAGGGCTTCGACTTCTGGGTCGAGGGACAGGAGCTCGACGAGGAGGGCCGCGCCTCGCTCGAGCGGGCCAACGAGGCGATCGTCCCCACCGTGCGGATGGCGGCGCTGCCGTCGGCCTACTGGGTCCGGATCGGCGACCGTGCCCACATCAGGCACGTCCTGCCCGACGACGAGGACGCCGCGACCGACGCCCTGGCCCGGCTGCACGCCGCGGCCTCCGACGGGCTGGGCGAGGGGACGCGTCTGCTCGGCGCGTTCCGGACCGCCGGGCTGCTCGTGCCCGTGTGGGACCTCGACCCCGAGCTCGAGGCCGGCACCTACGAGGACGCCCTCACGGCGTGGGGCTCGCGCTATGCCGAGGCCCTCGCCGCCGATGCCCCCCTGACCGCCGAGGAGCGCCGGGCCCGGTCCGGCCTGCTCAGCCGCCAGGTGACCCTGCGCTAGGCCCGGACATGGCCGACGAGGCGACGGTCCCGACCAGCGCGGACCCCGCGGCATACCGCCCGGGCGTCGCGGCCATCGTTCCCTGCAAGGACGAGGCGGACCGGATCGGCGCCACTCTGGCCGCCGTGCGGGACCTACCGGAGGTCGACATCGTCGTCGTCGTCGACGACGGCAGCACCGACACGACGGCCGAGGTCGCCCGCGCGGGCGGTGCGGTCGTCGTCGTCCACCCACGCAACCGGGGCAAGGCGGCCGCGCTGCGCAGCGGCGTGGCCCGGCTGCGTGCCGACGAGGCCCGCGACGGACATCCCGCCCGACATCTGCTCTTCGTCGACGGCGACCTCCAGGAGACCGCCGCCAACCTCTCGGTCCTCGTCGGCCCGGTCGCCGGCGGCACCGCGGACATGACGATCGCGACCCTTCCGCCGCAGCAGAGCGCGGGCGGGGGGCACGGCTTCGTCGTCCGGCTCGCCCGTGACGGCATCGAGCGGCTGACCGGGTTCCGCGCCGTCCAGCCGCTGTCCGGCATGCGCTGCCTCACGGCCGAGGCGTATGCCGCCGCCGCGCCGCTGGCCCGAGGGTGGGGTGTCGAGGTCGGTCTGACCGTCGACGTCCTGCGGGCCGGGCTGAGGGTGCTCGAGGTCCCCTGCGAGCTCCAGCACCGGGTCAGCGGTACCGACCTGCGCAGCCAGCTCCACCGGGCCGCTCAGTACCGCGACGTCTGGCTCGCGCTGGCGCTGCGGCGCCGGCTGCGGCGGTAGTCAGCGGCGCCGTCGTCTCGACCGGGTCGGTGCATCCGCCCGGGCCTCGTCCTCGAGCGTCCGGACCGCCACCGACACGATGAGTGGCACGGCGATCGTGGCGGCGACGGCGGGGATGGCGACCCCGCTGTCGTTGATGGCGAAGCCGATCGTCGAGGTCACGAGGATGGCGACGAGTCCCGCCCGCAGGGTCGTGACGACCTCGAATGACCGCTGCAGCGACCGGGACCCCCAGGAGGTCGGCCGGGCCAGGACATAGAAGACGAAGATGAGCGCGGCCGGGACGAGCAGGGTGAGCGGCATGTTGCTGCGCAGGATGTCGAGGTTCTGCTGGGCCTTGCGGGTGATGATGTCGGAGGCCGTCCCGTCGATGATGGCCTGGATGAACTGGCCGAGATGCGTCCGGCTGCCGGGCGGTCGCAGCCAGTCCAGGAAGGCGACCGCGAGGAAGAAGCCGGCCGAGCCGAGGCCGATGAGCGCCGCGCGCTTCCAAGTGACCTTGATGCCGAGGGCGGCGAGGACGAAGTAGGCGACGCCGGGGATGAGGGCGGGTGGGCCACCGCCGTCGGCGCCCCAGAAGGGCGCACCGTCGACGACCACGGCGACGGCACCGATGACCCCGATGAGGATCGCCGCCTGCCTGGGGCTGTGCCGGACGACGAGGCTGGACAGACCCACGGCGAGGAGCAGCGCCGAGGTCGCGAACAGCGCGAACGTGACGTTGCCCATCCCGTAGAAGCGGCCGGCGATGACCGGCTGCAGCCCCATGAGCGAGGACAGCTGAAGCCGTGAGCCGGTGATGACGTCGATGCCGAGCACGCCCATGGTCACGGTCGACACGACGATGAGCGGGCCGACGGCGGACCGGGACCACGGCCCGGTCAGGGCGACCGCGGTGATCACGATGACGAAGAGCCCCACCGAGGCCACGACCGAGAGCATGGGGATGGGGAAGCGCCACCAAGGGATGAGGTTGGCCAGGAACGTCGACACCGGGACCGTGGCGGACCCGACGGCGATCCGCCGCACCCAGACCAGGGCTCCGATCCGCCGGTCTCGGCTGCCGATGCGCCCCTTCCAGACGAGGAGGATGAAGAGGTAGATCACGAGCTGGCCGTAGGCGAAGACCATGAAGAACGGCGGCACGAGGGAGTGCACCTCGTGGCTGGCCTCGTCGTAGTCGGTGAGCGCCTTGAGCCGGGATGCGGCCCGTTCCTCGGAGTTGTCGGGCGCTGTCCCGGACGACAGGACGGCACCCCCCAGACCCAGCGGCACCGGGATGTGGACCAGATCGAGGATCGTCACCGTGAGGTCCGAGCTCTGGATGAGGCCCGGTTGGTGGGTCGACGGGGAGTAGAGCTCACCGGGTCCGAACGCCGGACCGCGGGCCACGACGAGCCGGAGCCGTTCGCTGCGCCCGGCGTCCGAGAGGCTGCCGACGATGAAGTTCGCACCGCCCGGCGCGGCGGCGACGACCTCGCCGATGCGCTTGTCGATCTGGGCGATCTGCTCCGCCCTGGTGCCGGTCACGCTCTGCCCTTGGGCCACGTCAGCGGGGTCCTGGAGAGCGCCGACGTCGACGAGGGCGATGGGGCATCCGGCGAGGTCGGTGAGCAGCGAGTCGGGGTTGTAGTCGGCGTAGTTCGCGACCGTGCCGTTGCTGCGCGCCGCGGCGATGCCGGCCCCGGGTCCGACGGCCTTGATGCACACGTTCGCCTTCGCCGCGGTGTCGCCGAGCAGCCCGAGCTGGGAGTCGAAGTGGTTGCTCGTCGCCTCGGTCAGGTAGTCCGACCAGCCCGGGACGACGCCGTCGGTCACCGGAGCCATGTCCGGGCACGGCCGGTACTGGGGGTTGCTCGCCGGGCCGGTCCGGTATGCCGCGGCCCGGTTCCCCGCCGACAGCGAGAGCCAGCCGTCGACCGGGCAGGTGTTGGTGAAGACCGAGCGCACCGTCATCGCCGCCGACGACCCGTCGCGCAGCAGGGTCCACAGGTTCGGGGTCGCCTTCGCGCTGACGTCGGTCCAGGTCAGTCCGCCGGTACCGATGAAGACGACCGCTCCGGTCCCCGGCTCGGCCGCCGGCGACCCCGTCGGCTTCGCGCCGCCGCGGGACATCGCGTAGCCCGGGACGACCAGGGCGAGCACCAGGGCGACGGCGACGAGGATCACGGCGGAGGCTCGGCGGGTCACGCGTACAGGCTACGGGCACCCGCGGGAGGGCCGTGACGCCCCGGTGCGCCGGGTGCGGATCCGGTGCGCGGCGCCGCTCAGAGGATGCCGCTCACCTCGACCGCCGTGAGCAGGGCGAGCAGCAGGCAGACGATGCCGGCGACCCGCCGGATGGTGGCGGGCTGCATCCGGGTGAGCAGCCAGCGGCCGGCCAGGGCACCGAGCCCCGACACGGCGACGAGCGCGAGGAAGGCGCCGACGAAGACCGAGACCGGATCCTGGTAGCGCAGGACGAGCGAGGCGGTGAGGATCTGCGACAGGTCGCCCCACTCGGCGAGGAAGAGGATGCTGAAGGACAGGGCCACGACGTGCCAGCCGCGGACGTCGGAGGAGCCCTTGGCGGCGAACTCCTCCTCGGCCTCCTCCTCCTCGGCTCGGGCCCGCGATGCGCCGCGGAGCAGCACGATCCCGCCGATGAGGAACATGACGCCGGCGAAGATCTTGACCGGTGTCGACGGGAGACGGCCGAGCAGACCGCCGAGGGTCACCGCGACGACAGTCTGGACCGCGAAGGCGAGCGAGACCCCGAGCCAGACCAGGAGCGGGCGGAACCTCGTGGACAGCACGAGGGTGGCGACGAAGGTCTTGTCGGGCAGCTCGACGACGGCGATGAGACCGAAGACGACGGCCGCTGTCACGATGCTGAAACCCATGGTCCTCGAACCCTACCGAGCCAATAGAGTGTGCGGCGTCGCAGGCCGACCAAGGAGACAGCATGACCCGGTACGGGTTCTTCGGGCCCGAGGGCACCTTCACCCAGATGGCACTCGACGGCTGGGCGCCGGCCGCCGGCGAGCCGCGGGCGGCATACGCCTCGGTCGAGGCGACGCTGGCCGCGCTGCGGGCCGGCGAGGTCGAGGCCGCGATGGTGCCGATCGAGAACTCCGTCGAGGGCGGGGTGAGCGCCACGCTCGACACTCTCGCTGCGGGCGACCCCCTCGTCATCGTCGGCGAGGTGCTCGTGCCGATCACCTTCGTGCTGGCGGCCCGCCCGGGCACCACGCTGGGGGACGTCCACGCCGTGGGCACGCACTCCCACGGGTGGGCGCAGGTGCGCCAGTGGATGGCGACCAACCTCCCGGGCGCCACCTACGTGCCGACGCTGTCGACGGCCGCCGCCGCCGCGGGACTGGGTGGGGCCGAGCGGACGACCTACGACGCGGCGGTGTGCGCGCCGGTCGCCGCGTCGAACCACGGCCTGGACCTCCTCGCCGACGACATCGGCGACATCAAGGGCGCGGTGACCCGGTTCGTCCTCGTCTCCCGGCCGGGACGGCTCCCCGAGCCGACGGGCGCCGACAAGACGACCGTCGTTCTCTACCAACGGGTTGACCACGCCGGAGGCCTGCTCGAGCTGCTCGAGCAGTTCGCCGCGCGAGGGATCAACATGACCCGCCTGGAGTCCCGGCCGACGAAGGCCGAGATGGGCAGCTACTGCTTCTCGATCGACTGTGAGGGGCACGTCCTCGACGAGCGGGTGGGCGAGGCGCTCATGGGCCTGCGCCGGGTCTGCGCCGACGTGAAGTTCCTCGGCTCGTATCCGCGGGCGGACCAGCAGCCTGCGACGATCGCCCCGCTCAACACGGACGCCGACTTCGCCACCGCGCGTCGGTGGCTCGAGGGGCTCCGCTCGGACGGTTGAGACGCCCTCCGGCGCCGGGTGCGTCCGCAGCCCGGGTGCCTCCGCCGCCCGCCTCAGCCGGCGCTCGACTGCGGCGTCTCGGGGATCGTGTTCATGCTCGGCGAACCGGGGCCTGGGACCGTCGGACGGGGACCCGGGCTGCTGTCGGCCGCCCGGTCGAGGACCAGTGTGTAGCCGTCCCATCGCAGGACGAGCCGACCGTCGGACAGGGTCACGGTCGGCCGCGCGTCCACCAGGGCGTGGAACCAGGCCTCCTGGTCCATCACCTGGACAGGCTCACAGGCCATCTCGGTCTGGACGAGCTGGCCGACGACGAGCCGGCCGCCGGTGACGGAGGCGGTGCCGCCCATCTGGTTGCAGCCGGCGTTCGCGTCGATCCGCCCTCCGGAGAACTGGATTCGAATGGGTCTGCCGTCGACGAGTGGGTGTGGTGTGGTCGAGCCGACCGACGTACTGACCCAGGTGCCGGAGAGGTCGCCGGCCCCTGGTGTCGTCCCGTCCACCCCGCCGCTGCCGTCGCCGCGGCCGAGGATCCCGGCTCCGACGAGGGCGATGACGATCGCGGCGACGGCCGCTGCGGCGGCCAGGGCGAGGAGAAGGACGCGCGTCGGGCGGCTCATGCCGGTTCGACGGCACCCGCCTCCCCGGTGGTTCCCGCCCGCCGCGTCTTCGGGTCGGGGGAGTTCTCGCCGATCCACCGGTCGACCTCGTCCCAGCGCTGCTCGATCCAGGCCGCGACCGCCGGCCCGCCCTCCGGCAGGTCGGCAGCGGCATACGTCCAGGTCTTGACGAGGAACGGTCGGTCGCCGAAGGGGACGGCGTCATAGATGGCGCGCAGCGTGGTCAGCTGCTCGAACCCGGCGTGGGCGACGATCATGACGTCGGCGTCCGGGCGCGCGGTGAGGCAGGCGACCGGACCCCGGGTCTTCGCCGGGAGGACGTGCCGGAGCCGCGCGGCGCGGGCCGCCCGCAGCCGCTCGCCCCGCTCCCGGAGCACCTCGATGACCTTGCGCCGGCGCCGCGGCGACCAGTTCTGACCCTCGGGGAAGAGGAGTAGAACATCGTTCGCCTGCAGCGAGTTCGCAAGTGCGACAACGCCATCGAGCCGGTCGCTGCCTCCGCCGTTGGTCGAGGGGACGAAGAACGAGTGCAACCGGGTGAGGATCGTGTCGATGCTCGGGTCCCAGCGCAGCGCCTCGGCCAGGACGATCCGAGGGAGCCGGCCCGCCGTGCGCGACAGGAGCCACGCGAGGGCCAGCGAGTCGGCCGGGCCGGCGTGCCGGGCGAAGGAGACGAGGGGGGCGTCGGCGCTGCCGAAGTGCATCCGGTCGGCGAGGCGCACCTCGAAGCCCACCCACCTGCGTCCGATCACCATGGCCCGGTCGAGGGCGCCCACGAGGAGCCGCTCGTGGTCCTCGCGCCAGGTGGGGGAGTCCTTGGTCGGGCAGTCGAGCCAGAGCCGCCAGCAGCCGACGAGCATGCCGATGTCGACCCAGAGCAGCAGGACGACGACCGCGGTGATCCGGAACAGCCTGGCCCGGCGGTCGACGAGGGCGTGGAACGCCCCGAGGACGAGTATGGGGGTGGCGGCCGCGGTGACGGCGACCCCGACGAGGGGCCAGAGGACGTGGAGAACCCGCCGGACCGGCAGGGGCGGTGGCGGGACGGCACGCATGCCCATGGAGCGAAGGGTAGGCGCCCGGGTCCGGCTGAGGGGCGCGAGAGGTGCGTCGGCTCTGATTTGACGATATCGCGATGACAGATATTGACATCTGTCATCGCGATACCCATGATCGGAGCATGCCGGAGCCGCTCACCCCCGACACCATCCTCGACACCGCCGAAGGGGTGCTGCGTCGCTTCGGGAGCGCGAAGTCCTCCGTCGTCGACGTGGCCCGGGCCCTCGGTGTCAGCCACGGCAGCGTCTACCGGCACTTCCCCAGCAAGGCCGCGCTGCGCGACGCCCTGCTGGAGCGCTGGCTGGCCCGCCTCGAGGAGCCACTCGAGGTGGCCCGGTCGAGCCAGGGCTCGGCCGTGGACCGGCTCAGCCGCTGGCTCTACGCCCTTGCGGCCTCGACCCAGGGCATGGTCCGGGCGGACCCGGAGCTCTTCGCGACGTTCCAGGAGCAGACGGCCGAGCTGAGCGACGTCGTCGCCGCCCGCATCGACCGGCTCACCGACCAGGCGGCCGAGATCATCGCGGCTGGGATGGCGGCCGGCGAGCTCGCCCCGGGCGATGCCGCGGAGGTCGGCCGGGCGGTGCTGCGCGCGACCGCGTGGTTCCACCACCCGGCGCTGGCCGCCGAGTGGGCCGATGCCGGGTCGGCCGACGACCTCGACGATGTCGTCGACCTCGTGCTCCGCGGGGTCGTCGCGCGCACCTGACCTCCTCCCCTTCCCAGGTCAGGGGAGGGCCGCGAGGTATGCCGCGGTGGCGGCATACGCCTGGTCCATGCGGTCACCGAGCCGGGAGCCGCGGCCGTAGCCGAGCGATATCGTCGGGCTCTCCGGTGCCCCGGTCGGCAGGACGTGCGTCTCGACCCCGGCGGGCACCGACTCCATCTCGTGGACGAACCGGTGTCGCCGGGCGATCTCGAAGGCCACCGTCCCGACCTCCCAGGGCCGCCGCGGCGGCTTGAGCGGCCGCTCGATCCGGCCCACCTGGAGCACGAAGATGCGCGTCGCGCCGAGCTCGAGGGCCCGGCCGACGGGGATCGAGTGGACGAGGCCGCCGTCGAGGTAGTGCCGCCCGTCGAGGAGGACCGGCGGGAAGAGCCCCGGCACCGCACACGAGGCGATGATCGCCGAGGAGAGCGGGCCGGAGTCGAACCACCGGCCGGCGGCATCCTCGACACAGGCGGCGACGCACTGGAACGGCACCGCCAGCTCCTCGAAGGTCGTGGCGGGCAGGTAGTCGGCGATGATCCGGCGCAGCGGCGCGTGCGACAGGACATGGGTGCGGTACTTCGCGATCCGCGCCGCCTGGCGCACCGGGTTCTCGAGGAAGATGCCCTCGGCCCGGACGGCCCGCCACACCTCGGCGAGCCGGTCGGCCCCGTCGACGCCGGGCGCCGCGGCGGCGAAGGCCCCGTTGATCGCCCCGATGCTCGTACCGAGGACGAGGTCGGGCCGCACCTCGTGCTCGGCGAGGGCCCGCAGCATCCCGACCTGGCTGGCCCCGAGGATGCCGCCGCCGCCGAGGACGAAGGCCGTGCGGGCGCGCCGTCTCGAGGACCGGGGCGCCGTCGGCATGCGAGCAGGGTATGCCGTGCCGCCGGGCCGCGCCGCGCGCCGGCGCCGGGCGCGCCCGGCGCCGGGGCCGCCTCCGGCCACGGGGACGGCACGAGCCTCCGGGTCGAGGACCGCACAGGACGGGCCCCGCGTCGCCCTCCCGGACCAGTAGCCTTCGGCCATGGCCGGTGCGGCGTTCTTCGACCTCGACCGCACCCTGCTCCCCGGCGGCACCGGGGTCGTCCTCTCGCGGGCGATGCGTGAGCTGGGGGTCATCGAGCGGGCCCTGCCGGGGGAAGGCGCCCTCTATGCCGTCTTCGAGACGCTCGGCGAGACCCTTCCCTCGATCGCCCTGGCCCGCCAGGCGACCCGGGTCGCCAAGGGGCGCGCGGCCGATGCGTTCGACGCGGCCGCCGAGGCGGCGGCGGAGGTCATCCTGGGGCTGGTCCACCCCTTCGCCCGCGCGCTCGTCGAGCAGCACCGAGAGGCCGGCCGGCTCGTCGTCCTCGCGACGACGACGCCGGAGCACCTCGTCCGCCCGCTCGCCGAGAGGCTCGGCTTCGACGACGTCATCGCCACCCGGTATGCCGTCGACGACGGACGCTTCACCGGCGCACTGACGGGACGCTTCGTGTGGTCCCGGGGCAAGCTGGCCGCGGTCGAGGAGTATGCCGAGGAGCACGGCCTGTCGCTCGCGGAGAGCTACGCCTACTCCGACAGCGTCTATGACGCGCCGCTGTTGGGCGCCGTCGGCCATCCGGCGGCCGTGAACCCCGACCCCCGGCTGCTCGTCCTGGCGCTCGTGCGGCGGTGGCCGGTCGTCAACCTCGACGTCTCGCCCGGCGTCGTCAAGATCCCCCTCGTCGGGGTCGAGCTGCAACGGCTGCTCCTGCTCGCCGCCGGCCCGGAGATGTTCCCGTACGCCCGGTTCGACGTCCAAGGCACCGAGAACATCCCGCCGACCGGACCGGCGATCCTCGTCTCCAACCACCGCAGCTACTTCGACGTCGCCGCCCTGATCCAGACCGTCCGCCCGACGGGTCGCACGGGCCGGATCCTCGGCAAGAAGGAGGTCTTCGACCTCCCGGTGGTCGGTGCCCTGGCGACGGCCCTCGGGGGGATCAGGGTCGACCGGGGGGTCAGCGGCGCGCAGTCCTTCGAGCAGGCCGCCGCCGCCCTCGCAGGCGGGGAGCTCGTGGCCCTCCTACCGCAGGGGACGATCCCTCGGGGCGAGGCGTTCTTCGACCCCGTCCTGCGTGGCCACACCGGCGCGGCCCGGCTCGCCGCGCTCACCCGAGCCCCCGTGATCCCGATGGGGATCTGGGGCTCCGAGCGGGTCTGGCCCCGCTCCTCACCCCTGCCGAACCTGCTCGCCCTGGCCCACCCACCGCTCGTGACGATCCGGGTCGGGGAGCCGGTCGAGCTGCGTTACCGCTCGGCCGTTGCCGATACCCGGCGGATCATGGACGCGATCACCGGGTGTCTGCCGGCGCAGGCGCGCGAGCGGCATACCCCGAGCGAGGAGGAGCTGCGCCGGACCTTCCCCGGCGGGCGAGGTCCGGCGCGGGCCGTCGCACCGGCCGGGCGTGCGTTGTCGGGAGACGTTCACTAGCGTGTGAGCGAACGTTCAGGACGTCCTGGTGGGATGCGGTCGATGCATCCCGGCTCCGGCTCCGGTCTCCGTGGCGAGGCGGGCCCGCGTCGACCCCTCCGGCGAGGTCGTGGGGAGCGGACGCCGTTCGACCGACGTCCGCCGGAGAGGCCGGGTGACCCGTCGTGACGAGCCGGGCGGAGCGCTCCGCACAGCGCCTCCTCGTGGCGGCGCTGCTCCTCCTGGCGATCTGGACGCTCTGCTACCAGGTGGCCCTGACCCTGTCGATCCCCTCGACCCCGACCCTCGTTGTCGCCGTCGCGGGCTGGGCCGGCGCGCTCGCCGTGCTCTCGTCCCGGCGCCGGACCGACCCCGAGCCACGGGCCCTGCACGGGCCGGTGCCCTGGCGGACCGTGCTCGTCGCGGTCGCGGTCACCGCCGTGGTCTGGGCGCTCGTCGCGGTCCGGCACCGCCTCGCGGCCACGCTCCTCGGGGCCGCCGCCGCCGCGGCATACCTCGTCCTGCGGTGGCGCGCCCGGCAGCGGATGGCGACCCACGACGAGGCTGCTCCCGACCCGTCGGCCCCGAGGACCGGCCGGCTCACGACCGGGTCGGGGCGGCTCTGGACGCTCGGCTGGGTCCTGGCCCTCGTCGACGCGGTCCTCGCCAGCGTCATCGTCCACCCGAACGCCGACGACGCCTACTTCGTCAGTGTCTCGGCGTGGGTCGCCGACCGGGGGACCTTCCCGGTGCGCGACACGATGCTCTCGGACCAGGTCTTCCCCGGCCTGTCCTCGCACACCCCGAACGTCAGCAGCATCGAGGGCCTCTACGGCGCCGTCGCCCACCTCCTGGGGATCTCCGCGGGGACGATCGTCTATGTCGTCGCGGTGCCGATCCTCGTCCTGCTGGCCGGGCTCGCCCTCACCTGGCTCGTCGCCGAGGCGGCGATCCCCGCCGCACCGCTCGGGCTCGCCGCCGCGACCGTCGGGCTGTGGATGTCGGGCGAGGCGAGCGCGTTCGGCCACGCCCCGCTGCGGATGTGGCAGGGCAAGGTGGCCCTCGTCGCCGTGTGCCTGCCGCTGCTCCTCGTGTTCGCGATGCGCCTGGTCGAGCGCGGCGGTCGGCGCGAGCACCTCCTCCTCGGCAGCTCCGTCGTCGCGGCTGTCGGGCTGAGCAACACCTCGGTCTTCCTCGTGCCGCTCATCCTCGCCGGCATAGGTGTGGCCGTCGTCGTCGTCCGCGGCCTACGCCCGGCCGTGCGCGTCGCCGCGTGGATGGCCTACCCGCTCGCCGTCGGGGTGGTGGTCGTGCTCGTGTCGCGGCACGTCTCCCCGGGCACGGGGGTGTCCGCGATCGCCTTCACCGTCCCCCACCAGATCCCCGACCCGTTCCGGGCGGTCCCCGGGTCGGGGGTGGGGCCGGTGACGAGCACGGTCCTCGCGATCGGCCTGGGCTGGATGGGCCTGCGCGATCGGCTGCTCCGGGCCGCCTCGCTCGGCCTGCTCGTCGCGGCCGCCGCCGTCCTCGTCCCCCCTGTCCAGCACCTCGTCTCCTCGGCGGCCGGCATCGGTCCGGTCATCTGGCGCGTCTGGTATGCCGTGCCCGTTCCCCTCCTCATGGCCGGTGTCGTCGGCGCGGCCGCCGACGCCGTGCGCTCGCGCGCCGGTGCCCTGCGGGTGCTCCCGGTCGTCGCGGCGGGGCTGGTCGTGGCCCTCGTGCCGATCCCGGGCGGGTCGATCAACCTCCCCGACAACCCCAGCACCACCTGGGCCGGCCCGACGACGTGGAAGCTCGCCCCCGGTTCGCTGGCCCAGGCCAGGTTCGCCGACGCGGTGAGCCGGCCGGGGGACACCGTGCTGGCGCCCCGGCTGGTGTCCTGGGCGCTGCTCTCTCTGACCACGCGGGTTCACCCCGTGCTGTCGCGGCTGACCTATGTCGCCGAGCTGTCTCCCTATCCCGCCGCCCACGCCGCGGACCGGCGCTACCTCGAGAAGCTGGCCAACGGCGGGCTCACGGGCTCGCCCGACCCGACCCGGGTGGGAGCCGCCCTCACGGCGGTCGGCGTCGACACCGTGTGCCTGACCGCGCCGCGCCGGAAGGTCCTGACCCTCTTCCAGGAGCTGGGCTTCCGGTCGGTGGGTGGGCAGGGCGGGGTGCTCTGCCTGCGTCGGTAGCCCGGTCAGCCCCCGTCCACCGGCGCGAGCAGCGTGCGCATCTCGTCCTCGCTGGGCACCCGGCCGTCGACGACCACGCGGCCGTCGACGACGACGCCGGGGGTGCGGTGCACACCCAACGCGGCGATCTCGTCGTGGTCGCTGACGAGGGTGACCTCGCCGACGGTGTCGAGCTCGTCGAGCACCGCGCGTGCCGAGGAGATCAGGTGCTCGGTGTTGCGGTCGGCCATCCCGGCCACGATGACGTGCATCGGCGCCTCCTGTCCCTTCGTCGGGCGTCAGGGGTCCAGTCTCACCCGAGAGCGGGCCGACGGCACCCGTTGGTCGCTGTCGCCTCGGTCACGTGTACCGGGTCGCGGGCCGCGGTGGGACGGTGCCGCAGCGGTCCGTGCTGTGCATCGGTGAGGGACCGGTGCGCGAAACCGGCCCGGGAGCCGGTGTGCCGCAACAGGGGGGGCGCAGCAGACCGGCTCCCGAGCCGTCAGCCGACCTCGGTCAGGTGAGGGTCGGCGGCATACGCGCCCGGGGGAGGCTCGTACGCGCAGTAAGGCTCGGACTCGAGGACGTCACCGGTCAGGGCATAGGCGCGGGCCCGGCTGCCGCCGCATACGGACCGGTACTTGCACACGCCACACTTGCCCTTGATCCGGCTGCGGTCCCGAAGGCTCGTGAACAGGTCGGACTCCCGGTAGACGGCGACGAGGTCGTCCTCGCGGACGTTCCCGGCGGACACCGGCAGGAAGCCCGACGGGAAGATGTCCCCGGTGTGGCTGATGAACATGAAGCCGTCGCCGTCGGTGACGTTGCGGGCGCGGCCGATGCCGTCGACCATCGAATGCCGGGTGCCTGCGGTCAGGACGTCGTGGTCCTCGGCGGCCTCGGCCTTCTTGCGCTGCAGGACGACCCGGGAGAACTGCGGCGCCGCGGTCGCCTTGATGTCGAACTCGGCCGTCTTGGACAGGTCGTACAGCTGGTTGAAGACCTGCTCGAACTCATCGGCGCTCGCGACGTCCTCGGGCTTGGCCCGGCCCATCGGGACGATGAAGAAGACCTCCCAGAACACGATGCCCAGCTCGCCCATGAGGTCGCACATCGCGGGCATGTCGTCGATGTTGTTCTTGCGGACGACCGTGTTGACCTGGGTGGTCAGACCGACCTCACGGGCCTCGCGCAGGATCCTCAGCCCGTGGTCGTAGGAGCCCTCGACGCGGCGGAAGGTGTCGTGGATGTCCGACGTCGACCCGTCGAGGCTCACGGCGAGCCGAGCGAGCCCGGCCTCCTTGAGGTCGCGCATCATCTCCTTGGTGCACAGCGGGGTCGTGGCCGGGGTGATCGCCATCCGCAGCCCGAGGTCGGCGCCGAAGCGGACCAGCTCGACGATGTCGGGACGCTTGAGGGCGTCGCCGCCGCTGAACACGAAGATGATCCGGCCGAACTCGCGGACCCGGCGCAGCATGTCCTTGGCCTCGTCGGTCGTCAGCTCGTTCGGGTGACGGAACGGCTGGGCCTCGGCCCGGCAGTGCTGGCACGCGAGGTCGCAGGCCTGGGTCGTCTCCCAGATGACGAGGAACGGGGCCTGGTCGAAGTCCATCGTCATCCCGGGCGGACCGCCGGTGCCACCGCCGGGGTGGCCGTGGGGATGGCCGCCGGGGTGACCGTGCGGATGAGCGCCGGCCGCGTGCGGGTGCGTCATGACCTCGACGGTAAGTCGTAGAAAGTGCGACGATCCAGCAAGGCGGCCCTCAGTCCGCGGCCCCGGTCCGACCTGGGTATGCCGCCCGTGCGGGGGAGCGAGGGGCCCGTGAGGAACCTCACTCGGCCGCCACGCCCACCGTCGGTGCGGACCGTCGGAACCCCGGGACGAGCAGGGCCGTCGCCCCGAGGGACAGCACGGCCATGACGACCATCGTGCGTCCGGCGGCGACCGACCCCGCACCGAGCCGCTGGGCGACGGCACCGGCGATGAGCGCCCCCGCCGACTGGCCGAGCATCAGGCCGGTCCCCGCCAGCCCGAACACCTGGCCGCGGGACCCCGGGTCCGTGTGCCCGACGAGCCGCTCCTGGATCGGCAGGGCCGCCGGGTACCCCGCGGACGCGACGAACGCGAGGAGCGCGGCGAGCCACAGCGGCGGGTGCCCGACGAAGGCGAGGAACGGCAGGGCGAGGAGGAGCCGCAGCGGGATGGTCAGACGGTCGCGGCGGTCGGGACGGACGACGCGGCCCACGACGACGTCGCCGAGGAGCATCCCCGCTGCACCGGCGCCGAAGAGCCACCCCGCGTGCCGGCCGGCATACGGGATGAACACCGCCTCGCAGCCCACGACGAGCCCGTTGGGGACCCACATCATCAGGTAGACGGGGCGCACGACGGCGGAGCCGAGGAGGGCCCTGTTCACCGCGCGGGTGCGCTCGAGCACCCGGCCCGTCGCCCGCGGCGGATGGTCACGCAGCCCGATCCTCGCGATGAGCGCCCCGACGATGCTCACCGTCCCGGAGAGCAGGAAGAGGTGGGTCGTCGTCATGACGAGCAGGAGCACCGCGCCGATCGCGTTGCCGAGCACCTGCATCCCGCCGACGGTGAGGTTGAGGGTGGCCCGGCCGAGGACGAACGCCTCGGCCGGGACGATGTCGGACAGCAGCCCGATGACCGTGCCGGACGTCGCGGCCGCGACGACGTAGCCGACGGCGAGGAGAGCGAAGCGCCAGCCCCACGCCAGGCCGGGTACCGCCTGGACGAGGTCGGTGGCGCCGGCGGTGACCCCGACCCAGAGCATCGCCCGGCGAGGCCGGACGAGGTCGGCGGTGGCGAGCAGCCAGTGGCTCGAGACGAGCTGGACGAGCGGACCGCCGAAGAGGGCCAGGGCGGTGAGTACGGGGGAGCCGGTGGTCGCGTAGACGAGGGTGCCGAGGGCCAACCCGCTGACCACGACCCCGGCCATGAAGAAGAGCCGGGCGACGAAGAGGACCCGGAACTCCCGGATCCCGAAGATCTCCCGGTAGGTACGCACGACCGACCACTGTAGGTCGGCCGCCCGGACGGCCCGGGGACCGTGGGCGTGACGCGGCGGCCAGGTTAGGCCACCCTTGGATGGTGACCACTCCCACGACGGTCGTCCTCTTCGGGGCCACCGGAGACCTCGCCAAGCGCAAGCTGCTGCCGGGCCTCATGCATCTGTTCATGACACGGCTGCTCGACGACTTCCGGGTCGTCGGGACCGCGCTCGACGATCTGAGCATCGATGAGTTCCGCGAGCTCGCCCACACGGCGATCCGCGAGCACAGCGACCGGGACATCTCGGAGGCCGACTGGCGCGAGTTCTCGGACCGGCTCGACTTCGTGCCGGGCTCGCGGGGTCCGGACGCGCTGCGCGACGCCGTCAAGGAGGCGGAGTCGCTCCTGCCGGGCACCGAGCGCCGCCGGCTGCACTACCTCTCGGTCCCGCCCAAGGCGGCCCTGTCGGCGGTGTCGACGATCGCCGACGCGGGCCTGGTCCCGCACAGCCGGGTCATCATGGAGAAGCCCTTCGGGGTCGACCTCGCCTCGGCCCGCTCGCTCAACGCCCAGCTGCACGAGGTGTTCGACGAGGAGCAGATCTTCCGGATCGACCACTTCCTGGGCAAGGAGCCGGCCCAGAACATCCTCGCCTTCCGGTTCGCCAACGGCCTCTTCGAGCCGATCTGGCACCGCAACAACATCTCGCACGTGCAGATCGACGTCCCCGAGACCCTCGGGCTGACCCAGCGGGCGGACTTCTACGAGAGCACCGGGGCCTACCGGGACATGGTGGTCACCCACCTGTTCCAGATCCTCGCGTTCACGGCGATGGAGCCCCCGACCGCCCTCGCGCCCGACGCGATCAGCCGTGAGAAGAACAAGGTGTTCCGGTCGATGCAGCCGATCCAGCCGACCGACGTCGTCCGGGGCCAGTACACCGGCTACCTCGACGAGCCGGGGGTGGCCCCCGACTCGCAGACCGAGACCTTCGTGGCGCTGAAGTGCTTCGTCGACAACTGGCGCTGGGCGGGCGTGCCCTTCTACCTGCGCACCGGCAAGCGGATGGCCGAGGGGGCCCGGATCATCTCGATCGCCTTCCGCGAGCCGCCCCAGTCGATGTTCCCGCCCGGCTCCGGCGTGGGCGACCACGGGCCCGACCATCTCACCTTCGACCTCGCCGACAAGTCGCGGATGTCCTTGTCCTTCTACGGCAAGCGCCCCGGGCCCGGCTTCAAGCTGGACAAGCTGTCGATGCAGTTCTCGATGCAGGAGACCCACTGGGCCGGCGCGGTCCTCGAGGCCTACGAGCGGCTCATCTACGACGCGGCGCGCGGGGACCGCACCCTGTTCACCTCGGCCGAGGGCATCGAGCGGCTCTGGGAGATCTCACAGCCGCTGCTCGACAACGCCCCGATCGTCCGGCCCTATGCCCAGGGGACGTACGGCCCGAACCAGATCCACCAGCTCATCGCGCCCTTCACCTGGCGGCTCCCCTTCGAGCGGGTCTGGCGAGAACGCACCTACTGACCCCTACCCGACCCCCGCCTCGGCACGTCCGAGGACCTCGGACATGACGCGCAGGTAGTTGCCGCCGAGCACCTTGACGAGCGTCTCGTCATCGAGCCCGCGCCGGCGCAGCGCGACGACGAGGAGCGGCAGCTTGGCATAGGTCTCCAGGACCGGGCGGTCGTTCGCGTCCATGTCGGTCCCGATCCCGACGTGGTCGGCGCCGAGGACGTCGACGAGGTCGACGATCCGGGCCGCGAAGTCGTCGAGGGTGCGCAGCACGATTCCGGCGGGCCACGCACCGACCACCCCTCCGGCGTCCGCGACCGCCCGGGCCAGGGCCGACGACACGAACCTCGGGTGGGTGGCGCCCGGCCCGACGAGGTCGGTGTGGCTGAGCAGCAGCGGTGACGTCGCGACGTCGAGCGCGGCATACGCCGTCGGCTCGGACGCGTGCGAGAGGTCGACGACGATGCCGACCCGGTTCAGCTCGCGGACGACGTCGCGGCCGAAGGCCGTCAGGCCGCCGTGGACGGGAGCGTCGGTCATGACGTCACCGACCGGTCCGCCGCGGTAGAAGTGGACGAGGGTGAGGACCCGCACCCCGTCGGCGAAGGTCTGCGCCACCCGGTCCAGCCGACCGTCGAGGTAGTCGGCACCCTCGACGCCGAGGATGACGCCGAGGGCTCCTCGGGCGCGCGCCCGGGACAGCGCATCCGGGTCGCGGACGATCTCGACCCCGACCCGGTCGCCGAGCGCCGCGAGGTTGCCGAGCTGGGTCCGGTATGCCGCCCACGCCTCCCCCGGCTCGAACTCGCGCGCCATCCGCAGGCCGCCCCGCGCGAGGCCGAGGGTGGCGAAGTCGGGGACGGCGTTGGCGCACACCGCCGCCAGACCCCCGGCGCGCGCCTCGTCGACCACTCGCTGCTCGAAGCTCCCCCGCATGGCATAGAGACGCACGGGCAGGGCGAGATGCCGGGCGTCGCGGACGAAGGTCCGTCCTGGGTGGGCGTGCATGTCGATGGCCGGATGCCGGCTGAGCACCGCGTCGGCGGCGGCCAGCTCCGCCGGGTCCGCCTCGAGGCCGGCCGGTGCCTCGACCGTCCCCACCTTGCTCGTGACCCAGCGGCCGACCGCGACCGAGGCGCCGGTCGCGGCCAGGACGACGCCGGTGGTGACGGCGGTGCGTCGGTGCACGGGGTCCTCCTCGGGCAGGGCGGGTGGGGCGCCTCAGGTCGCCGGCGCGCGGGGCGGGATGGTGGCGACCCTGACGATGAGCGAGTGGGGTCGGACCATGAAGAGGACCCGGGACGCCTCGCCGACGACGTCACCGTCCATCTGGACGCGCTGCGGCTCCTCGACGGTGACGAGGGCGCGACGGCACCGGTAGCGCTCGAGCGTCGAGTGGTCCTTGGTCCGCTGGGTGAGGACATGGGCGGCCAGGCCGGCCCACCCGGCCAGACCGCGCGGGGTGAGGGCCAGGAGGTCGAGGATGCCGTCGTCGACCTCGGCCTCGGGCATGAGGGTGATCCCCCCGGTGAGGACCCCACAGTTGCCCACGACGACGGTCCGGGCCCGATGGGTGCTCTCGGTGCCGCCGTCGACGACGAGGCTGGTCCGGAAGCGGGCCTTGAGCATGTTCTTGACCCCGCCGGTGACATAGGCGGGCCATCCGACGCGGGCCTTGAGCTGCTCGGAGGTCCCCTCCATGATCGCCGCGTCGAGGCCCAGCCCGGCCATGACGAGGAAGGCGTGGGCGTTCTCGTCGGGCTCCGGCGTCGGGACGGCGACGGCCGCGTCGTCGGGCTCGCCCTCGCCCTCGGCGGCGGCCAGCTGGTCATCGGTCGGGTCGATGACGACCCATCCCGTGTCGATGTGCCGGTTGTAGCCGGTCAGGGCCACCTCGACGGCGTGGTCGAGCCGCTCGAGCGGGAGGCCCAGGTTGCGGGCGAGGAGGTTCCCGGTGCCGCTCGGCAGCAGCCCCATGGGGGTGCGGCTGCCGGCGAGGACCTCGGCGATGGCACGCACCGTCCCGTCGCCGCCGAGGGCGCAGACGAGGTCGACGTCGTCGGCCAGTGCGGCGCGTGCCTGGCCGTAGCCCGGGTCCGCCACCGTCGTCTCGACGACCGTCGGCTCGGCCCAGCCGAGCGCCGTCACGAGGCGGGTCAGCTCGGCGCGGACCTCGGGCAGGTCGGCCACCTTCGTCGGGTTGACGATGACGGTGACCCGCCTGATCGGCGCCGGTTCGGCGTCCTTGCGGAAGTGGTCGCGGGAGGGCCGCCGGGGACCGACGAGCGCCGTCCCCGAGGCGCGGGTCCGCACGACGTAGGCCGTGCCCAGCCCGGCGACGACGAGGAGGCCGATGGCGATCGCCAGCCACGTCTCCCACACGTGGCCGAAACTACCGCACTGCGGGAGTCCGTCCCCGAGGGGCCCAACGGGCCCCGCCGGCTGCCCCACCGGGCGGCGGACACGGCATACCCTGCCCGGATGAGTGACATCGTGCCCGACGACAAGGACTGGACCTGGACGCTGAGCCGGACGTGCCCGGAGTGCGGTATCACCGCCGGCCGGATCGGTGCCGGTGACATCGCCGACCTGGTCCTCGCCTGGACGGACCCCTGGCCCGCCGTGCTCACCCGGACCGACGTCCGTGACCGGCCGGCCGCTGCGACCTGGTCGCCCCTGGAGTACGCGTGCCACGTGCGCGACGTGTGCCGGCTCTTCGAGGAGCGGCTCCGCTCGATGCTCGAGGAGGACGGACCGACGTTCGCCAACTGGGACCAGGACGAGACCGCGGTGCGCGACCGCTATGGCGAGCAGGACCCCGCCGTCGTGGCCGAGCAGCTCGCCGACGCCGCGGGCGCCCTCGCCGCGCGGTATGCCGCGGTGGCCGACGGCCAGTGGGACCGCGTCGGCACGCGGTCCAACGGTTCGCGCTTCACCGTGCTCACCCTCGGCCAGTACGGCCTGCACGACATCGGCCACCACCTCGTCGACGTCGGCGACCGGCCACCCGAGCGTCCCTGACCGGAGCGGCGGCGCGGAACGACCGAGCGGCGGACAGCGGCGCGCGGCAGACTGTGCCCGTGCCGCCCGCCTCGACCCTTCTCGCCTTCGTCGGCGCCTCGGTCGTCCTCGCCCTCATCCCCGGCCCCAGCCTGCTCTTCACGCTCGGGCGGGCCATCTCCTCGGGTCGTCGCGAGGCCCTGCTCACCGTGGCGGGCAACGGGCTCGGCGTCTTCACCCAGTCCGTCGGCGTGGCCGCCGGCCTGGGGCCGGTGGTGGCGGCGAGCGCGACCGCGTACACGGTGCTCAAGGTGGCCGGGGCCCTCTATCTGGTCTGGCTCGGCATCGGCGCCCTGCGACACCGGCGGGCGCTCATTGCCGAGCTGCGCGACGACGTCGACCTCGCCGCCCGGACCCCGGCGATCCACGCGCTGCGCCGTGGCTTCGTCGTCGGCCTGACCAACCCCAAGACGATCGTCTTCTTCGGAGCCCTGCTGCCGCAGTTCGTCGACCGCAGCGCCGGTCCGGCGTGGGTCCAGATGGTCGTCCTGGGGGCGATCTTCGTGGCCATCGCGATGTCGAGCGACGCCAGCGTGGCGCTCCTGGCGGGCCGTGCCCGCGACTGGTTCGCCTCGAGCCCCAGGCGGATGGAGCGGGTGGGCGGCGCCGGGGGGCTGATGATGGTCGGCCTCGGTGTCGGGCTCCTCTTCACCGGCCGTCCCGAGTCGTAGGGGCACGCTCGAGCCGACCGGGCCCGGCGTCGATAAACTCACCGTCGTGATCGACATCCGGCTGCTGCGCGACAACCCCGACGCCGTCCGCACCTCCCAGCGCGCCAGGGGCGACGACGAGTCGGTCGTCGACGCCGTGCTGGCCGCGGACGAGGCCCGACGGGGGTCGATCACCGCCTACGAGACCCTCCGCGCCGAGCAGAAGTCCCTCGGTCGTGACGTGGCCCGGGCCCAGGGCGAGGAGCGCCAGGAGCTCCTCGCGCGCACCAAGGAGCTCGCTGCACAGGTCAAGGCGAACGAGGCCGCGGCGGCCCAGGCCCAGCTCGATCTCGACGCCCTCCTGACCGGCATCGGCAACGTCATCATCGACGGGGTCCCCTCCGGCGGCGAGGAGGACTACGTCGTCGTCGAGACGGTCGGCACCCCCCGCGACTTCGCCGCCGAGGGCTTCGAGCCCCAGGACCACCTCGACATCGCCGAGGGGCTCGCGGCGCTCGACATGGAGCGTGGCGCCAAGGTCGCCGGCTCGCGCTTCTACTTCCTCACCGGCGTCGGGGCCCGGCTCGAGCACGCCCTGCTCACCCTCGGCCTCCAGTAGGCCGTCGCGGCGGGCTTCACGCCGATGATCACCCCCGCCCTCGTCCTGCCCGAGGTCATGCGGGGGGCCGGCTTCATCGACAGGCACGCCGAGGAGGTCTACCGCCTCGAGGCCGACGACCTCTATCTCACCGGCACCTCGGAGGTCGCCCTCGCCGGCTACCACGCCGACGAGATCATCGACCTCACCACGGGTCCGCGACGCTACGCCGGGTGGTCGACCTGCTTCCGCCGCGAGGCGGGGTCCTACGGCAAGGACACCCGCGGCATCATCCGGGTCCACCAGTTCAACAAGCTCGAGATGTTCGTCTACTGCGACCCGGCCGACGCCGAGGCCGAGCACGAGCGGCTCCTCGCCTGGGAGAAGGACATGCTCACCAAGGTCGAGCTCCCCTTCCGGGTGATCGACACCGCGGCCGGCGACCTCGGCCAGAGCGCCGCACGCAAGTTCGACTGCGAGGCATGGGTGCCGACGCAGGGTCGCTACCGCGAGCTGACCTCGACGTCGAACTGCACGACCTTCCAGGCCCGGCGGCTCGGGACCCGGTTCAGGCCGCAAGGTGGGCAGGGCCCGACCGAGGTCGTCGCCACCCTCAACGGCACCCTGGCGACGACCCGCTGGCTCGTCGCCATCCTCGAGAACCACCAGCAGGCCGACGGCTCGGTCCGGGTCCCCGAGGCGCTGCGCCCGATCCTCGGCCTCGACGTCCTCACGCCGGTCTCCTAGCCCGACGGGTGGAGGCGGCTCCGCCCTGCGGCGGAGGCGCGGCATCCGCTCCCCTCCTTAGGCTGGGCCGTATGCCGCCCGTCCGCCTCCGTGCCCGCCTGGCCGGGTTCTTCGCGCTGGACGACGACTGGGAGCGGCCGCGCCCCGCGCTGGGCTGGCCCGACGTCGCCTTCGCGCTCGGGGTCGCGGTCGTCGCCCTCGGGCTGCTCGAGCTGAGCCGGGGGGTCGGTGCCCTCGACGCCACGACGCAGCCGCAGTGGCTCCAGTGGCTGGCGACCGGCTCGATCGCCGTGCCGCTGCTCCTGCGTCGGCGGTTCCCGCTCGGGGTGGGTCTGCTCGCGGCCCTGCACATGTTCGTCGTCGGGGTGACGATGCCCGCCGTCATGGGGCTGCTCGCCCTGCAGGTCTCCTACTTCGTGGCCTACTTCTCCGCGGTGGCGTGGGCCCGCGAGCGCCGGTCGATGCTCGTCGTCATGGGCGGCATCGTCGCGGTGATGTTCGCCTGGGTCGCCTGGCAGATCGCTCTCGGGAGCGGGGTGGACCAGATCCTCGCCCAGACCCGCGAGATCCGGGCCCGGGGCCCGCTGTCCCCGGTGGCGTCGGGTGTGCTGCTCACGCTGTTCGTCAACGCCGTCTACTTCGGCGGCGCCGTCGTGGGGGGCCAGGTGGCCTGGCGGGGAGCGCGCCAGCGGGCCCGGCTCGCCGAGCAGGCGCGGACGATCGCCGAGCAGGCCGAGGGGCTGCGCCGGCGCGCGGTCGTCGACGAGCGGCTGCGGATCGCCCGCGAGCTCCACGACGTCGTCGGCCATCACGTCTCGGTCATCGGCATCCAGGCGGGGGCCGCACGGCGGGTCATCGACTCCGACCCGGCGGCGGCCGCGGCGGCGCTGGGCCGGATCGAGGCGTCCTCCCGCGAGGGCGTCGCGCAGATGCGACAGCTGCTCGGGACGCTGCGCGACATGGAGGAGCGCCCGGGCGGTGCCGGACCGGGTGGTGCCGAGACGGCCCGGGCACCGGAGCCGGGGCTCGACGACCTGCCCGCGCTCGCCGACGAACGGAGCGCAGCCGGCCTGGCCACGCACTACGAGCTCGTCGAGTCCTGCCCCGGCGCCGCCGGGCGGCTGCCCGGTCCGCTCGCGCTCTCGCTGTTCCGGATCGCCCAGGAGGCCCTGGCCAACACCGCGAAGCACTCGACGGCGACCGAGGCCCGGGTCGTCGTCCGGGTCGACGACTCCCGGCCCGGGCCGCACGTCGAGGTGGAGGTCGTCGACAACGGCCGGCCCCGGCGCGGGACCTCCGGCTCGGGTCTGGGCCAGCTGGGCATCCGTGAGCGGGCCGCCTCCCACGGCGGCGAGGTCGAGATCGGGCCCCGGGTGACCGGCGGCTACCGGGTCCGGGTCCGGATGCCGTGGGGAGGCGAGCGTGTCGACGCCTGAGCCGCTGCGGGTCGTCATCGTCGACGACCAGCACCTCGTCCGCTCCGCGTTCGCGCTCATGCTCTCGGTGGAGCCCGACATCGACGTGGTCGGCGAGGCCGCCGACGGTGCGGCCGCGGTCGAGCTGGTCCGCTCACGCCGCCCCGACGTCGTCCTCATGGACGTCCAGATGCCGGTCATGGACGGCATCGAGGCGACGCGGCGCATCGTGGCCGACGACCTCGGCCGGGTCGTCATCCTCACGACGTTCGACCGCGACGACTACCTCTTCGACGCGCTCGACGCCGGGGCAAGCGGCTTCCTCCTCAAGAATGCCGAGCCCGAGCAGCTCGTCGAGGCGCTCCGCACCGTGGCCGAGGGACACGCGCTCCTCGCGCCCGAGGTCACCCGCCGGGTCATCGAGCAGATGACGAGCACCGGCCGGGGGACCGGGGCGACGGCGCCGACGGGGGGCCGGGGCGCGGGACGGGCGGCGACCGCGGGCCCGGCGCCGGCTGCGCGGCATACCGAGGGCCTGGGCCGGCTCACCGACCGCGAACGCGAGGTGCTCGTCCTCATGGGCCGGGGGCTGTCCAACGCCGAGATCGCCCGCGAGCTGTTCCTCGGCGAGGCGACCGTCAAGACGCACGTCTCGAACTGCCTGGCCAAACTGCACCTGCGCGACCGCGTCCAGGCGGTCGTCCTCGCCTACGAGGCCGGGCTCATCCTGCCGTCGGAGGGCTGAGGCTCCCTCTGCGGGCTGATCCGCGTCCGCGGGTCCGCGGCCTAGCGTGGCGGACATGACGACAGCGGCCAGCACGCTCACGACGCCCCGGCACCGGGCGACCGGAACCATCGAGGCACACGGGCTCAGCCGCCGGTTCGGCGACCTCGTCGCCGTCGACGACGTCACCCTCACCGTGCCGGCCGGCCGGCTGACCGGGTTCGTCGGCGGCAACGGGGCGGGCAAGACGACGACGATGCGGATGGTCATGGGACTGCTCGCGATGGACGCCGGGACGGTCCTCTGGCAGGGCCGGCCGATCACCGACGCGGACCGGAGGACCTTCGGCTACATGCCCGAGGAACGCGGTCTGTACCCCAAACAGAAGGTCGTCGACCAGCTGGTCTACCTCGGACAGCTCTCGGGGATGAGCGCCCCCGCCGCGCGGGCCGCCATCCACGACCACCTCGAGCGCTTCGGGCTCGCCGACCGGGGCGGCGACCGGGTCGAGAAGCTCAGCCTGGGCAACCAGCAGCGCGTCCAGATCATCGCGGCCCTCATGGCCGAGCCGGCCGCCCTCATCCTCGACGAGCCGTTCTCGGGGCTCGACCCGTCGGCGGTCGACTCGATGGCCGACCTGCTTCGTGAGCACACGGCACGCGGGGTCCCGGTCCTCTTCTCGAGTCACCAGCTCGACCTCGTCGAACGTCTCTGCGACCGCCTCGTCGTCCTGGCCCGGGGGACCGTCGTCGCTGAGGGCGCCGTCGAGGAGCTCCGGGGGCGTGGTCCGCGCCGGCACCGCCTCGTGCTCGACGGCGACGCCGGCTGGGTCCGTGGCGTCCGGGGTCTCACGGTCGTCGACGTCGACGGACCCGTCGCCCTCGTCGAGCCCGACGACGAGGCGGCCGCGCAGGCCCTGCTCGCCGAGGCGGTCCGCCGCGGGCCGGTGCGTGAGTTCGCCCGGGTCGTGCCCCCCTTGTCCGAGATCTACCGTGAGGTGACCGCATGAGCCCCGACCCGACCACGACCGACCCCGTGGACCGTGCCCGAGCCTGGACCCTCGTCGCCCGGCGCGAGGTGACCGTCAAGCTGACCGACCGGGCGTTCCTCATCGGGACCGTCCTCACCCTCGCGCTCATCAGCGGCTTCATGGTGATCCAGGCCGTCATGGAGCAGCGGACCCACACGTATGCCGTGGCGGCCACACCGGCCGACGCGGCGATGGCCCAGGACCTGCACCGGGAGGTGACCTCGGTCGACGACAAGGTCAGGGTCACGGTCGACGTCGTGTCCGACGCGGGCGCGGCGGAGGCCGCGGTCCGCAGCGGCAGCGCCGACGTCTGGCTGCGCCGCACGGGCGACGGGTGGCTGCTGAGCGGCAAGACCTCGGTACCCGGCGACCTCGAGAGCGCCGCCGCGACCGTCGTCCGCCGGCAGGCGCTCGCCACCAACGCGGGAACGCTGGGGGTCAGCGTCGGCGACCTCACCCGAGGTGCCGGCCTGGGGACGTCGGTCCTCGACGGCAGCGCGCAGCGCAACGACTTCGCTCACGGCATGGGCTTCGCGCTGGCGTTCCTCTTCTACCTCTCCTCCCTCGGCTTCGGCGTCACCCTCGCCCAGAGCGTCCTCGAGGAGAAGCAGTCGCGCATCGTCGAGATCATCGCGACGAAGATCCCGGTCCGCCACCTGCTCGCGGGCAAGGTGCTCGGCAACGCGGCCATGGCGCTCGGTCAGATGGCGCTCTATGTGGGCATCGGGCTCGTCGGGCTCACCTTCACGGCATACAGCCGCTATCTGCCCGGCGTCTCGGGTGCGCTCGGCTGGTTCCTGGCGTTCTTCCTGCTCGGCTTCCTGCTGATCGCCTGCGCGTGGGCCGTGGCCGGTGCGCTGGCCAGCCGCGCGGAGGACCTCCAGCAGACCTCGGCCCCGCTGACCATGCTCATGATCGCGATCTTCTTCGGTGCCCTCTTCCTCAACGGGACGGCGCTGACTGTGCTGTCCTTCGTGCCGCCCTTCTCGGCGGTCCTCATGCCCATCCGCGTCCTGGGCGGCCAGGCCGGCTGGTGGGAGCCGCTCATCGCCCTCGGTCTGCTCGCCGTCGCCGCGGCCTGGGTCGTCTCGGTCGCCGAGCGGCTCTACCGGCGCTCGCTCCTCCAGACCCAGGGCCGGCTGACCCTCAAGCAGGCCTGGTCGGCCCCGGACCTAGCCGAGACCGTCGCTCCCTGAGGTGGGCCAGCTCGACCTCGTTGCGGCACAACAGGATCGCCTCGTCGTATGCCGCGCCGGCGGCCTCGGGCTCGCCGGCGCGGACGAGCAGCTCCGCGCGCACCGCCGGGAGGCGGTGGTTCTCGGGCACGAGGCGCTCCAACCCCTCGAGCAGGGCCAGGCCGGCCCGCGGCCCCTCGGCCTCGGCGACCGCGACCGCCCGGGCCATCCGGACCACCGGGCCCGGGGCGACCGACTCGAGGGTGGCGTAGAGCCCGGCGATCCGTCCCCACCGGGTCACCGAGGGATCCGCGGCACCGGCGTGCTCGGCCGCGATGAGCCCCTGGAGGCGGAAGCTCTCGGTGACCGCGTCGGTCGCCTCCGGCACGGTGGCGAGGACCCGTCGTGCCTCCTCGATCTCGTCGCGGCGCCAGCGGGAGCGGTCCTGGTCGGGCAGCAGGACCAGACCGCCCGCGTCGGTGCGTGCATCGCGTCGCGAGTGCTGGAGGAGCATCAGTGCGAGCAGGGCCCGGAGCACCGGCTCGTCACGCAGGGCGAGGGTGACCCGGACGAGCCGGATGGCCTCGCCGGCGAGCTCCACCCGGAGCAGGTCCGGGCCGCTCGCGGCGGCATACCCCGCGGTGAAGGCGAGGTAGGCGGTCTGGGCCACCGTCGTCAGCCGCTGGGGCAGCTCGGCGGCTCCGGGGATGCCGAACGGGATCCCGGCGGCGACGATCTTCCGCTTGGCCCGGGTGATCCGGGCCGCCATCGTCGGCTCGCTCACGAGGAACAGCCTCGCGATGTCGCCGGTCGACACCCCGAGGACGAGCCGGAGCGAGAGCGCGCTCGCGGACTCGGGCGAGAGCGCCGGGTGGGCGCACATGAGGACGAGGCGGAGCAGGTCGTCGTCGACGAGGTCCCCGGTGTCGGCGCGTCGGCCCGTCGAGCCGGCCCGGCCGTGCGCCTCGACGACGAGGAGCGGGCGGCGGCGGGCCGCCATCGCCTCCGCGCGCAGCCGGTCGAGCACGCGACGCCGGGCGGCCGTCAGCAGCCAGGCGGACGGGTTCGCCGGCACCCCCTCAGGCGCCCAGTGCCGGGCGGCCGCCTCGACGGCCTCGGCCAGGGCGTCCTCGACGAGGTCGAGCCGGCGGAACTGCGCGAGGAGGAGGGCGAGCAACCGCCCCCACTCCTCGCGCACCGCGCGGGCGAGCGCCTCGTCGGCGGTCACGCCGGGTCGTACCCCTCGATGTCGATGACCGGCCGGATCTCCACGGCGTAGGACCGGGGCAGCTCACGACAGGCGCCGATCGCGGCGTCGAGGTCGGGCAGCTCGACGAGGTAGAAGCCGCCGATCTGCTCGGCCAGCTCGACGAACGGCCCGTCGGTCACGGCCCACTCCCCGTCCGGGGCGCGCAGCGTCGTGGCCGTGTCGGCCCCCGCGAGCGCCGCCCCGGACAGCTTCCTGCCGGACCTGGCGACCGCTCGTTCGAAGGCCGTGTGCGCCTCCATCGTCGCCTGGCGCTCCTCCGGGGTGGCCTCGACCCAGCCGCGGGGGTCGGCGGCCACGAGGACGACGTACTTCACGAGGCATCCTCGGCGGTGACCGGCCCGGTCGGGCGCACCTCGACGATCTCGCCGGCGTCGGCGAGGATCCGGCAGCAGTCGACCAGGTCCGAGCGGTCCTCGCTGTCGACGACGTAGAACCCGGTCAGCTGCTCCGCCAGCTCGGCGAACGGCCCGTCGGTGACCGAGACCGAGCCCGCGCCGTCGGGCCGCAGCGTCGTGGCGTGCCGGGTGTGCGCCAGCTCGGCCCCGGCGGCCACGGTGTGGCCCCGCTGCGCCAGGGCCGCTCCGAACCGGTCGTGGGCGGCATACATCGCCGCCTTGTCCTCCTCGCTCGTGCGAGCCAGTCGGCCCTCGTCGCCAGGCAGCAGGATGACGTAGCGCGCCATGGGAGTGTCCTCTCTCTCGCGGCCGCGGGGTGCGACCTCGCCACGATGACGGACGACCGGGTGCCGGATCGACAGCCGGTGGACCGATTGTGCCCGCGGCGCCGCAGATCTCCCGTCCTGCACCGGCCCGGCCAGGCGGCGAGGTAGCGTCGTGGCCATGTCGCCCCACCTCGTCGCCCTCGACGTCGACGGCACGACGATGGACCATGCCGGGGTGCTCAGCCCGGCGGTGCACGACGCCGTCGGCGAGGTCGCGGCCGCCGGGCACCACATCGTCATCGCGACCGGCCGGTCGGTCGTCGCGACGATGCCGGTCGTCGCCAAGCTCGGCCTGACCAGCGGGTATGCCGTGTGCTCCAACGGCGCCGTAACCCTGCGGGTCGACCCCGGCCGGCCCGAGGGGTACGAGCTCGTCGAGGTCGTCACCTTCGACCCGGCGCCGGTGCTCACCCTCCTGCGGGCCGAGTGGCCCGACGCGGTCGTCGCCGTGGAGGAGCTCGGCGTGGGCTTCAAGCTGAGCGCGCCGTTCCCCGAGGGCGAGCTCCAGGGCCGGCTCCGGGTCGTGCCCTGGGAGGAGCTCATCGCCGAGCCGGTCACCCGCGTCACCTTCCGCAGCGCCAACCACACGAGCGAGGACTTCGTGAGGCTGACCGAGCGGATCGGCATGCACGGGGTCAACTACGCCGTCGGCTTCACCGCCTGGCTCGACATCAACCCCGAGGGCGTCTCGAAGGGCTCGGCCCTCGAGATGGTGCGGCGGCACCTCGGCGTGGAGCCGGCCGACACGGTCGCCGTCGGCGACCAGCGCAACGACCTCGAGATGCTCCGGTGGGCGGCGCGCGGTGTGGCGATGGGCAACGCGCCGGACGAGGTCAAGGTGGCGGCCGACGAGGTCACCGGCACCGTCGACGACGACGGGCTCGTCCCCGTGCTCCGCTCCCTGCTCTGACCGCGGATCGGTGGGATGCTGGGGACCGCCATGGCCGAGCTCCACCTCACCTCCGCAGCGAACCCCCGCCTCAAGGCCCTCCTGGCTCTGCGCCGCCGCCGGGTCCGTGAGGGCGAGGGGGTGACCGTCGTCGAGGGCTACGAGGAGCTCGCCCTCGCCCTCTCGGCCGGGGTCCGGCCGAGGACCGTGCTCTACTGCCCCGAGCTCATGCTCGACCCCACGGCCCAGGGCCGGCTCGTCGAGCGGGTGCGCGGCGACGGGGTGGAGACGATCCGCGTGGAGCGGGCCGCGTTCGAGAAGGTCGCCTACCGCGAGGGGCCCGACGGCTTCCTGGCCGTGGTCCCCGCGGTCGGGACCGGCCTGGACCGCCTCGACCTCCCACCCGACCCGCTCGTTCTCGTCTGCGAGGGCATCGAGAAGCCCGGCAACCTCGGCGCGATGCTGCGTACCGCCGACGCGGCCGGCGTGGCCGCCGTCATCGCCGCGGACCCGGTCACCGACTGGGGGAACCCCAACGTCGTAAGGGCCAGCAAGGGCACCGTCTTCGCGGTCCCCGTCGCGAGCGCCACCACCGCGGAGGTGCTCGACTGGCTCGCCCGCAACGGCATCCGGCTCATCTCGACGACGCCCGACACCGAGGTGCTCCACACCGGCGTCGACTACCGGGGTGGCGTGGCCGTCGCGGTGGGGACCGAGAAGCAGGGGCTGACCGACGCCCTCCTCGCGGGCGCCGACGAGCGGGTGCGGATCCCCATGTCGGGCTTGGCGAACTCGCTCAACGTCGCGACGTCGGCCGCCGTCGTGCTCTACGAGGCGGTCCGCCAGCGGGAGGCCTGACCGGCGGGAGGCGCCCACCGGGAGCTCGTGACCCCGCCCACGAGGCACGGGCCCCGTGTCAGGAGCATCCCCCAACGTGTGTCACGATGGTCCGCATGCGAGTTGACCACGTCGTCTATGCCGCTGAGCATGACGGGCTGCAGGCCACGGCCGAGCGCCTCGCCAAGCTCATCGGCGTCCGGCCGGTCGACGGGGGGGTCCACCCGAGGTTCGGTACGCGCAACGTCATCCTTCCGTTGGCCCACGAACGCTATGTCGAGGTCGTCGAGGTCCTCGAGCACCCGGCAGCAGACAAGGCCCCCTTCGGCCAGGTCGTCCGGGCCCGCTCCGAGGCCGGTGGCGGCTGGCTCGGCTGGGTGGTGCGCGTCGACGACATCACCGTCCACGAGGCCCGGCTCGGCCGGCAGTCCGTCGAGGGCAACCGGCACCGCCCCGACGGGGTGGAGCTGCGCTGGCGCCAGGTGGGGGTCCGCGGCCTGCAGGCCGACCCCCAGCTGCCGTTCTTCGTCCAGTGGGAGGACGGCGTCCCGCACCCGTCCACCGACGCCGACACCGAGGTGACCATCGACTCGCTCACCATCGCCGGTGACCCCGACCGGGTCCGCGACTGGCTGGGCCTGCCCGCCGACCGCACCTCGACGGCGATCGACTTCCACTGGGTGGCGCCGCACGGCACGCCGGGTCTGATGTCGGTCACCTTCGACACCCCCGAGGGCAAGGTCACCATCTGAGCCGGCGCCGCGGCATACCCGCGGCGCCCCAGATGTGGTTGAGCCGGCCGCGGTCCTCGCGCGCCCCGGGTCAGCGCCCGTAACGGCGCAGGCGGAGGCTGTTCGAGACGACGAGGACGCTCGACATCGCCATCGCCCCACCGGCGATCATCGGGTTGAGCAGCCCGGCCATGGCGAGGGGGATCGCGGCGGAGTTGTAGCCGAAGGCCCAGGCAAGGTTCTGCTTGACGATCTCGAGGGTGCGCCGGGACAGCCCGATCGCGTCGACGACGGCGGTCAGCTCGCTGCGCATGAGGACGATGTCGGCCGACTCGGCCGCGACGTCGGTCCCGGAGCCCATCGCCATCCCCAGGTCCGCCTGGGCGAGGGCGGCGGCGTCGTTGACCCCGTCACCGACCATGGCGACGACCCGTCCCTCGCTCTGCAGGCGCTTGATCGTCTCGTGCTTGTCCTCGGGTCGGACGTCGGCGAGGACGTGGCCGGCGCCGATGCCGACCTGCTCGGCGACGGCATGGGCGGCCCGCTCGTGGTCGCCGGTGAGCAGGTAGGCGGTGAGCCCGGCGCGGCTCAGCGCACCGACCGCCGCGGCCGAGGTCGGACGGACCTCGTCGGCCACGGTGAGCCGGGCTCGGGCCCGGCCCTGCCAGCCCAGCCACACGGTGGTCCCCTGCGGCGCCGCGGTGGCGATCTCGGTCGGGACCTCGTCGAAGAGGTCGGCCCGGCCGACGGTGACGACGGTGTCCTTGACCGTCGCCGTGGCTCCGGAACCCGGCAGGTTCGTGAAGGCCGTGATGGCGGGGACGTCGAGGCCGCGCGCCCGGGCGGCCTCGACGATGGCGCGGGCGATGGGGTGCTCGCTTCCGGACTCGACCGCGGCGGCGGCGCGCAGGGCGGCGTCCTTGGTCAACCGGCCGGCCGGGACGATCTCGGTCAGGGTCGCCACGCCGGTGGTCACGGTCCCGGTCTTGTCGAAGACGATGGTGTCGACGCGGCGGGTGTTCTCCAGGACCTGGGCGCCCTTGATGAGCACCCCCAGCTGCGCGCCGCGACCGGTTCCGACGAGCAGGGCGGTCGGCGTCGCGAGGCCGAGGGAGCAGGGGCAGGCGATGATGAGGACCGCGATGCCGACGCTGAGCGCCCGGGCGGGGTCGCCCGTGCCGACCCACCAGCCGACGAAGGTCAGCGCCGCGAGGACGAGGACGACGGGCACGAAGACCGCCGAGATCCGGTCGGCGAGGCGCTGCACCTCGGCCTTGCCGGTCTGCGCCTTCTCGACGAGCCGCGCGATCCCGGCGAGCGTCGTGTCGCGGCCGACGCGGGTGGCGCTGACGATGAGCCGGCCGCTCGTGTTGATCGTCCCCCCGGTCACCTCGTCGCCGGTACCGACGTCGACCGGGACCGACTCGCCGGTGACGAGCGAGGTGTCGACGGCGCTCGTGCCCTCGAGGACGACGCCGTCGGTGGCGATCTTCTCACCGGGCCGGACGACGAACCGGTTGCCCACGGCGAGCGCCTCGATGCCGACCCGCTCCTCGGAGGTCCCGCCCTCGCTCGTCGGACGCAGCAGGGTCACCTCCTTGGCGCCGAGGTGCATCAGCGTCTCCATGGCGGCCTTGCCGCTCCGCTTGGCCCGGGCCTCGAGCCACCGGCCGATGAGCAGGAAGGTCGTGACGACCGCCGCCGTCTCGAAGTAGAGATGCCGGCCACCGCTCTGCTCGGCGTCGGTCATCCCCGACATCCCGGACACCGCGGTGCCGGTCAGCACGGCGACCGTCGACCAGCCGTATGCCGCGAGAACCCCGAGCGAGACGAGGGTGTCCATCGTCGAGGAGAGGTGGCGGGCCGTGATGGCGGCCGCCCGGTGGAAGGGCCAGGCCGCCCAGGCGACGATCGGGGTGGTCAGGAGCAGCTGGATCCACGGTCCGCCGGTGAGGTGGATGCCGGGCACCATGGCGATGACGACGACCGGCACGGCGAGGACGGCGGAGACGATGGCCCGCTGCTTGAGGACGTCGGCCGGAGCGACGTCGTCGGTCATCGGGTCCGCGGCGCCGGAGCCCTCGGCCTCCTCGATGAGGCTCGCGCCGTAGCCGGTGCCCCGCACCGTCTCGAGAACCCGGTCCAGCGTCATGTCGCCGGTGAGGCGGACCGTGGCCTTCTCGGTGGCCAGGTTGACGACCGCCTCGACGCCCTCGAGCTTGCTCAGCTTGCGCTCGATGCGCGAGGAGCAGGAGGCGCAGGTCATGCCGGTGATCGCGAGGTCGAACTCCTGGACCGCGACCGGCATACCCGCCAGCGTCGTGCTGTGCGTCTGCGCCGCGGGTCCGGTCTCGGCGTCGGGGAGGGTGGGGCGGTCGTTCGTCGTGGTCATCGGTCAGTCCTGGGTGCGTCCCGGTCGGTGGTGGATGCGGGGGTCAGCTGCGGACGAGCCGGGCGATGGCCCGGGCGGCCTCGGCGACCTTCTCGGCGCCCGCCTCGTCGGACTCCTTGGCGGCGTCGACGACACAGTGGCCGATGTGGTCCTCGAGGAGCCCGAGGCTGACCGAGTGCAGGGCGCTGGTCACGGCGCTGACCTGGGTGAGGACGTCGATGCAGTAGACGTCGCTCTCGACCATCTTGGCGATGCCGCGGACCTGACCCTCGATGCGACGCAGGCGCTTGAGGTAGTCGTCCTTGCTGCCGGTGTAGCCGGGCATGGGCAGCCCCTCTCGTGACGCGTGGCAGCGGGTGTGCTTCGTCCACAGCATACCCCCATGGGGTATCCCTCCGGGATGTGTCCCCTCTCTCACTCCGCAGACGACGGGAGGATGAGGACGAGTGGGGAGTCAGTCGAGGTGGTCGACGAGGCGCGGGGCGAGCCCCACGTAGGTCGCCGGGGTCAGCGCAGCCAGCCGCTCCTCGACGTCGCGGGGCAGCCCCAGCCCGCGGATGAACCCGACGAGCTCGGCCTGGCCGATCCGCCGGCCCCGGGTCAGCTCCTTGAGCCGCTCGTACGGCTCCTCCATCCCGGGTATGCCGCGTGCCCCGAGCGCTCGCATGGCCGACTGGATCGGCTCGCCGAGGACCTCCCAGTTGGCATCGAGGTCCGCAGCCATGGCGGACGGCACCGGGTCGAGCCCGTCGAGCCCGCGCAGGACGTTGTCGATCGCGAGCAGACCGTGACCGAACGCCGTCCCGATGTTGCGCTGCATCGAGGAGTCGGTGAGGTCACGCTGGAGCCGGGAGCTGACGAGCGTCGCGGCGAGGACGTCGAGCAGGGCGTTGCTCACCTCGAGGTTGGCCTCGGCGTTCTCGAACCGGATCGGGTTGACCTTGTGCGGCATCGTGCTCGACCCGACGGTGCCCTGACCCCGGACCTGGGCGAAGTACCCCAGGGAGATGTAGCTCCACACGTCCGTGCAGAGGTTGTGGAGCACCCGGTTGAAGCGGGCCAGGTCGGCATAGAGCTCCGCCTGCCAGTCATGGCTCTCGATCTGGGTCGTCAACGGGTTCCAGGTCAGGCCGAGGCCCTCGACGAAGGACTCGCTGACCTCCTCCCAGTCGGCCTCGGGAACGGCGACGACGTGCGCCCCGTAGGTCCCGGTGGCGCCGTTGAGCTTGCCGAGGAACTCGGCGCCGGCGACCCGGTCGAGCTGGCGGGTCAGCCGGTGGGCGAGCACCGCCAGCTCCTTGCCCATCGTCGTGGGGGTGGCGGGCTGCCCGTGGGTCCGGGCGAGCAGGGGGATGTCGCGCAGGTCGGAGGCCATCGTCGCGACCTTCTCGACGAGGCCGCTCGCCCGCGGGAGCCAGACGTCGGTGACGGCGCCACGGACCATGAGGGCGTAGGACAGGTTGTTGATGTCCTCGCTCGTGCACGCGAAGTGGACGAGCTCGGCCAGCCCGGCGTCCTCGGGTGCCGGGGCGACGGCGGCGAGCCGCTTCTTGACGAAGTACTCGACCGCCTTGACGTCGTGCTGGGTCACCCTCTCGGTCAGGGCGATCTCGGCGATGTCCTCGGGCCCGAAGTCCTCGACGACCGCCCGCAGCGCGCCCTTCTCGGCCTCGGTGAGGCGGCGGACCCCCGCCACGACCTCGGTGTCGGTGAGGTGGATGAGCCACTCGATCTCGACGTGGACCCGCATCCGGTTGAGGGCCGGCTCGGAGAGATGGTCGACGAGGGGGGCGATGACCGGGCGGTAGCGCCCGTCGAGCGCGCCCAGCGCGATCGGCGGAGTCGCGTCGGCGAGGGACTGCATGGGCTCATCCTCCCAGAGCGGCGACGAGGCCGAGGACCTCGCCCTGGGGCGCCTCGACGACGAGCATCGTGCCGACGTCGCTGGATGCGGGCGAGGAGAGGACCTGCGCGCCGAGGTCGACCGCGAGGGTGACGGCGGCGTCGAGGTCGTCGACCTGGAACCACGTCAGCCAGGCCGAGGCCCGGTCGCCACCGGCGAGGGTCACGTCGGTCAGCCCGCACACCGGCCCCTCGGCACCGGGCACCGTCGCGGTGGCGAACCGCTGGACGATCCCGTCGCCGCCCTCGACGTGGCGCTGGCCGAAGGCCGCGGCATAGAACTCCATGGCGCGGGCCAGGTCGCGGGTCCGCAGCTCGTGCCACCGGGGGGCGCCGTGCTCGGCATACACGGCGGTGCCGAGCAGCCGCCCGGCCTGCCACGCGCCGAAGGTCGCTCCGGTCGGGTCGACGCCCACGAGGATCCGTCCGGCATCCCCGATGTCCCGCGGCGCCATCGTGAGTGCGCCCCCGGCGGCCACGACGCGCTCCGCGAGCGCGTCGACGTCGTCGGTCGCGAGGTGCGTGGTCCACCTGGACCGGCCGAGGTCGGCCGGACGTGGTCCGATGCCGGCGACCGCCTTGTCGTTCTTGTATGCCGTGAGGTAGCCGGCCCCGTCGTCCCCGCCGTCGTAGACCTCCCACCCGAAGAGCCGGGCATAGAAGTCCCGGGCCGCTGCCGGGTCCGCCACGAGGGCGTCGACCCAGCACGGTGCGCCCGGGGGCCAGGGCCGCTCACGCACGGGCATCGGGCACTCCTTCGGGCCGGGTCGGCAGCCGTCCAGCCTCGGCGAGGGCGCCACACACATGGTCGACGATGCCGGGCACCGCGGCGGTCAGCTCCGCATGGGTCCGGTCGAATGCCGCCCTCCCGGCGTACCACGGGTCCTCGATGTCGAGGTCGTCGGCCTCGGGGTCGAAGGAGCGCAGCATCGCGACCTTGGCCCGGTCGGCCTCGGTCGGCGCCAGCCGGGCGAGGGTGCGCTCGTGCCAGGAGTCGGCGGCGAGGACGAGGTCGAGCCCGGCGAACCAGGACCCCTCGAACCGGCGGGCCCGGTGCTCCGCCCAGTCCAGCCCGTGGTGCCCGTGCCGGTCGAGGGCCTCGGCCGCGCGGGGGTCGATGGGGTTGCCGAGCTCCTCGGCGGACGTCCCCGCGGACTCGACCTCGACGAGCCCGTCGAGACCGGCCTCGGTGAACGCCTCCCGCAGGAGGTACTCCGCCATGGGCGACCGGCAGATGTTGCCGGTGCACACGACGCAGACGCGGTAGGGGCGGTCCATGCCCCCGATCCTGTCAGAGGCCGGCGCCAGGCCCGGCCCCGAGCGACCCCGGAGGACCCCCAGCGACCCCCGGCCGACCTCGGCGACGCCCTGGGCCGGTCGGGCGGCGGGCCCGTTCCGTGTGACGGAACTCAAGTTAGGAGTGCCTCACCATGCCTCTACCATGAAGGGGTGACAACGACCCTCGACCGCTCGCCGCTCGGTGCGTCCCTGACGCTCGTCGCGACGCGGGCGTCCGAGGACGTGGCCCGCCGGCTCGCCGAGCTGGGCCTTCGGGTGGGCGCCATGCTGTCCTGCACCCAGCGCACGGCCGGCGGCGGCCGGATCGTCGCGGTGGACGGCTCCCGGATCGCCCTCGGCCGCGACCTGCTGCAGGTCATCGAGGTCGAACCGGCCGGCCCGTGAGCGAGGCGACCCGCACCCCACAGCCGGTGTCCGCGAGCGCCCCCTCCTGCCACGAGCAGGGCGGCGAGGCGGCGCCCCCGGGGTCGCCCGTCGTCGCCCTCGCCGGTGCGCCGAACGTCGGCAAGTCGACCCTCTTCAACGCGCTGACCGGCGCCCGGCGCACGGTGGGCAACTGGCCGGGGACGACCGTCGAGGTCGGCAACGGGGACTGGCGGCTGGACCGGGCCCAGGGCCCCGAGCACATCGCCCTCATCGACCTGCCCGGCTCCTACTCCCTCGACCCGATGAGCCCTGACGAGGCGCTGACGCGCGACGTCGTCCTCGGCGAGCACGACACCCAGAAGCCCTGTGCGGTCGTCGTCGTCGCGAGCGCCGCGCACCTGGCCCGGAGCCTCTATCTCGTCGCGCAGATCCGCGAGACGCAGCTGCCCGTCATCGTCGCCCTGACCATGGGCGATGTCGCCGCCCGCCGCGGCATCCACGTCGACGCCGGCGCCCTGGCCGAGGCCCTCGGGTGCCCGGTCATCCCCATCGACCCCCGGCGGCGCCGCGGCTACGACGAGCTGCCCGACGCGGTGACGCGGGCCGTCGCCGGCGGCCTGGTCCCGCCACGGACGGTCGACCTCGCGGCATACGACCTCGGAGCGGACCACGACGACGCCGAGCTGGCCCGCGGCAACGAGCGGTTCGCCTACATCGAGGACGCCGTCGAGGCCTCGACGAGCCGCAGCGCGGAGACCCGACGCACCTGGTCGGACCGCATCGACCGGTGGGTCACCGCACCGGTGGCCGGCCCGCTCGCGTTCCTCGCCGTCATGTGGCTCGTCTTCCAGCTCACGACCCGGCTCGCGGCCCCACTCCAGGACGGCCTCGACGCGCTCGTCAGCGGCCCGGTGTCGACGGGGGCCCGCGACCTCATCGCGGCGGTCGGCCTCGGGAACACCTGGTTCGAGGGGCTCGTCGTCAGCGGCCTCGTCGCCGGGGTGGGGATGCTCCTCACCTTCGTCCCGCTCATGGCGCTCATGTTCCTCCTGCTCGCGCTGCTCGAGGACTCCGGCTATCTCGCCCGCGCCGCCGTCGTGACCGACCGGCTGATGGGCCGGCTCGGGCTGCCGGGCCGGGCCTTCCTGCCCCTCGTCGTCGGCTTCGGGTGCAACGTCCCCGCGATCTCCGCGACCCGGATCCTGCCCAACGCCCGGCACCGGATCCTCACTGCCCTCCTCGTCCCCTTCACGTCGTGCTCGGCCCGGCTGACCGTCTATGTCCTGCTCGCCGAGACGTTCTTCCCGCACAACGCCGGCACCGTCGTCTTCGGGATGTACGTCGTCTCGATCCTCCTCGTCGTCCTCGTCGGGCTCGGCATGCGCGCGACGCTGTGGCGGATGATGGGCGCCGAGCCCCTCGTCATCGACCTCCCGCCCTACCAGCGGCCGACGGTCCGGCTCACCGTGTCGGTCATGTGGCTGCGGCTCAGGGGTTTCCTGCAGACCGCCTCGGGGATCATCGTCGCCACGGTCGTCGTCGTGTGGCTCCTCCAGTCGGTCCCGGTCGGCGGCTCGGGTACGTTCGGGCACGTTCCCGTCGAGCACAGCCTGTATGCCGCTGTGGCCCGCGCCATCGCCCCGCTCCTCGCCCCGGCGGGCTTCGGTCAGTGGGAGGCCGTGTCGGCCCTCGTCGTCGGCTTCGTCGCCAAGGAGGCCGTCATCTCGTCGTGGGCGCAGACCTATGCGCTCGCCGGGACGACGTCGGTGCAGGGGCACGCGGCCCTGTCCGACCAGCTCCACGCGACGTTCGCCGCCTCCTCCGGCGGCCATCCCGCGGTTGCGGCTCTCGCGTTCATGGTGTTCCTCCTCGCCTACACCCCCTGTGTCGCGACGTTGGCGGCGCAGCGGCGTGAGCTCGGCGGGCGCTGGACGGCCTTCGGGGTGGGCCTGCAGCTCGTCGTCGCCTGGCTGCTCGCCGTGGTCGTCTACCAGGTGGGGACGCTGCTGTGGTGAGCCGCACCGGAACCGCATCCGGCTCGGTGCCCGCACAGGCGTCGGGCCCGGCATCCACCCGGTCCGCGGCGGCCCCGGGACGCAGGGCGCCGCTGAGCGACGTGCTCGCCGCGTTCGGGGAGGGCGTGCACTCCCTCGACGAGGTGGCCGCCCGGGTCGGTCTGAGCCGGGACACCGTCGAGGGGGCCGTGGAGCAGCTCGTCCGGATGGGCCGGATCGAGGCGAGGGAGCTGGCGATCGGCTGCCCGTCGTCGGGGTGCGGTGGCTGCGCCATGGGCCGGAGCGACGGGTCGGCCGCCTGCGGGGCGTCGGGCCCGGCGGAGCGACGCGCCTCCGGTCCGGCCCTGGTCACCTACGAGCTGCGCCACAAGGCCTGAGCCGGCACCGCGGCATACCCGCCCGGCCGTCCGGCGCAGGGTGGGTACGCGGACCCTCGCGAGGGGTCAGAGGGCGAGCGCCTCGAGCAGCTGGGCCGAGGACCACGCCGTGAAGTCCTCGGGGCCGTCCTCCTCGGCGGCCCGGACGAGGGCGGCGATCCGGTAGTTGGCCGGGGTCGGCACGTCGAGCTCGTCGCCGAGCTCGACGATGACGCCCTGCAGCTCGTCGATCTCGGTCCGTCGGCCGGCTGCGAGGTCGTCGGCCATCGACGAGCGGGCCTCGGGGTGGACCTTCAAGGCGGTGCGGGCGAGGGTCGTGAAGATCGAGTCCGAGGACCGCAGGACCTTGACCATCGTCGCCGGGGGGAGCGGTGAGATCCGGGCCGGGGAGACCCCCGCCGCCGCGAAGACCGCCAGAGCCTCCTCCTGGCACTGGGCGAGGACCCGCCGGTAGCCGCGGTCGGCGAGCTCCTCCTTGAGCGGGCGCCCCGAGAGGGCGTTGACCGCGTTGTTGAGGTTCATGAGGAGCTTGGCGTGCTGGACGCCGACGATGTCGGTGCGCTGCTCGACGGCCAGGCCGCAGGCCGCGGCGGCCCTGACGAACGGCATACCGACCTGGCTCGCCTCGACCACGAGCTCGCCCGAGGTGGCCTGGAGATAGGTCGCGGGCCCGGTGCGGACCACGTTGTAGCCCACGACCGCGCCGAGCACCGGGCCGGGGAGTATGCCGCGCAGCCGCTCGACGTTGCGGACGCCGTTCTGCAGGCTCACCGTCACGGTGGCGCCGGTGAGGTGGGGAGCGGCGGCCCGGGCGATGCCCTCGGTGTCGTGCGACTTGGTCGTCACGAGGACGACGTCGGCGTCGGCGGCGGCCGCGGGGTCGGACGCCAGGGTGAGCAGGTCGGGGGCAACGGTGGTCGTCGGCTTCCCGCTGCGGCCGAGGGTGAGGCCTTCGGCGGCGATGGCGTCGAGCACGACGGGGCGGGCGACGAGGGTGACGTCGCAGCGCTCCGCGAGACGGCCACCGACATAGCACCCGACGGCGCCGGCGCCGAGGACGGCGATGCGCAGCCGGGGTGGGGTGGGGGTGGTCACCGGTCGATCGTCTCACTGGTCACACCCGCCACCGGGCCCGCACGGGTGGACCTCGGCCGCATGCGGGAAACCGGGTCCGGAGTGGGGAGGCGGGCCTTGTCACAAGAGGGGGACGCGCCTCGGCCGATCGGCTGGGAACGCCCGCCACGGCCGGTCGCCGTCGCCCCCGGCCGCCGGCGACATCGGGGTGGCGCACACCACCGAGAACTCCTGACCTTCGTTTGGCCAATCGGCTGACGGGCCATCAGCCGAACGGCTAATCTTCACGACGAAGACCACAGCGGGGGCTGGGGGAGGAGCAACACGTGTTCACCGGAGTCACGGTGTCCGACACCGTCTACTGGGTCGACCCACATGTCGCGGTGCTGTTTCCGGACAGCTGGGTCGGCGATCCGATCTTCCTCGTCGCGTCGGACGACGTCGAGGGGGCAGCCGAGGCGGTCGACGCGGCCGTCGAGCGGTTCATGCTCCTCGACGACGAGGGTCGGGAGCTCACCGAGGCGCAGGCCGCGAGCGGGCTGTGGTTCACGCCCGAGTACGCCTCCGACCTGCACATCACCGACGCGGGGGTCGTCGTCTACCTCGACTGCCGCGGCGAGTTCAGCAAGACCCGTGGCCAGCGGATGATCGAGATCCTCGTGGCCGAGCTGTGGGCGAACGGGGTGAGCGCCCACATCTCCCGGCCACCCGTCGAGCTCGACTGGGCCCACGCTCCCGCCTGGGTCCCGACGGCCCGCTAGGTCCCGACGGCCCGCTGGGGTCCGGATCCGTGGGGGGGCGGGTCAGGCTGCGGCGGCGGCCACCGCGAGGGTCAGGGCCCGGACCAGCTCACGCACGGCGCTGTCGACCACCGGGTCCGCGAGCCGGCCCTCGGCGAAGGCCTCGTGCGCGTGGGCGATGCCGAACGTCGGCTCCACGACCGAGGCGCCGGCGACCCCGAGGATGCGGACGGCGTCCTCGCGGGCCCACTGGGCGCCGCGCGGTGAGCGGGTGGCGGCGAGGACGGCGGTGGGCTTCCCGGCGAGCGCGGCGGCGGCGCGGGGGCGTGACAGCCAGTCGATGGCGTTCTTGAGCACACCCGGCAACGACCCGTTGTACTCCGGGGTGACGACGAGGAGCGCGTCCGCCTCCGTGACGGCCCGGCGCAGGTCACGGGCGGTGGCCGGTGCAGCGCCGCCGTCGATGTCCTCGCTGTAGTGCGGCAGCTCGGCGAGCCGCTCCCACACCGTGGCCGTCACCCCGGCGGGCAGATGGCCCACCGCCGCGTCGGCGAGCATCCGGTTGTCCGACCCCTGGCGCAGGCTGCCGACGAGGACGAGGACGTTCATGGAGGTCTCCTGGGCGCGATCTGGTCAAGGGGTTGACGATTCTCACCCCTCCCAACGACGACACCGGCGCGACCATTCCCCGTAGCCTGGACCGGTGCCGTCCGCTCGCCGCACCGTCGCCGAGGCTGGAACGAACCCCTCGGAGCTGCCGCTGGGCGCCCTGCTGCACCGGGCCGCGGCCCTCTTTGCCGCCGACTTCGACGATCGGCTCGCCGACTCGGAGTTCCCCGACCTCTCCCTCGCCCACGCCCGCAACGTGCTGCGTCACCTGGCCGACGGTCCGCTGCGGGCCAGCCAGATCGTCGGGCGCTGCGAGGTGTCCAAGCAGGCGGTCAGCCAGCAGATCGCCCAGCTCGCGGCCTCCGGCTATGTGCAGGTCGAGCCCGACCCGGCCGACCACCGCGCCCGGATCCTCGCGCTGACCCCGGACGGCCGGCGCGCGATGGCCCTCGCCCGGCGGGTGTTCGCCGAGATCGAGCAGGACTGGGCCGTCCGGATGGGCCCGGCCGACGCGGAGGCCCTGCGCTCGGGGCTGACCGCCATCATCGTGCGATCGCCCGACCCCGACTGCTGAGCCGTCCGGGGGGTTCCGAGCAACCTCACAGCCTGCTCACGACGGGTCTTCAGCATGTGGTTTCACATTCAATTACTGCCGCGGCGGCGCTCGCCGCCGCGGGAACCAACGAAAGAAGCCGCCATGCACCCGGCACTGAGCGCTTCCAGCCCGGCAGGTAACTACCTCGACTGGGGCGTCATCCACATCTCCTACACGAACCTCGGCATCATCGCGGTGATGCTGCTCCTGTTCGTCCTTGCTCTTCTCCTGCCCTTCCCCAAGGCCACGGACCTGCGCCCGGCCCGCGTCGAGCGCGCCGACGACGAGCGGGAGGACAGACCGTGAGCGCCGCCCCTCCCGCCCCCCTGGCCCACCGCGGTGGGCAGCCCACCGACGGCGGCTCCACCTGGACCGGCCGGCTCCGCGACCGGATCGCGCACACCGTCCCGCCGGGCCAGGCCCTGCCCGACCGGCAGCCCGCCTACGTCGACTCGTGGATCTACGTCTTCGGAGTCGCCACCCTGGCGGCGCTCGTCGTCGTCGTGGGCACCGGCATCCTCCTCGCCATCGGCGGGGCCGCCTGGTGGCACACCTCGAGCCTCGGGCACTTCGTCAACTCGCTCCACCTGTGGAGCGTCGAGCTGTTCATGGCCGCCATGGTGATCCACCTGTGGGGCAAGTTCTGGATGGCGGCCTGGCGCGGCCGGCGCACCCTGACCTGGGTCACCGGCATCCTCGCCTTCCTCACCTCGATCGGGACCGCCTTCACCGGCTACCTCTCGCAGACGAACCTCGACTCGCAGTGGATCAGCACCCAGGCCAAAAACGGCCTCAACGCTGTCGGCGTGGGGGCCTACCTCAACGTCCTCAACCCCGGACAGACCCTTCTGTGGCACATCGTTCTCATGCCCATCGCGGTGGGGATCATCGCGCTGGCCCACATCGTTCTCGTGCGCAGGCACGGGGTGGTACCGCCTCTCGACGCCGTCGACCCTCGGGCCGACCGGGCCGAGGCGGTGGAGCGATGACCGCCACCCTCGAGCGGACCGCCGGCCGACGTCGCGAGGGAACGCCGGACTCCCACGACTTCCCCACCCGGCGGTACGACCTCGTCAAGGAGTTCGTCGTCGCCGTGCTCGTCATGGCGGTCCTGACGGCCGGTCTGGCGGCGCTCTTCTCCTCCCCGGACGAGAAGGCCATCTCGCTGCGCGACTGGGCGCTCGCCGCCCCGGCCGACGTCGTGGCGACCGCGACCGGCGAGCTCGCGGGGACCACCGCCAGCGCCACCTACGGGCCGCCCTACAACACCAACGGCTCGGGCCAGACGCTCGGCCCGCTGCCGCTCCAGAAGTGGGGCGGGGTCCGGATCCCGGTGAACTCGGCGAACGACCTCGTGGTCACCCCGCTGAGCCAGGTGAGCGGCGACTCGGCTCTGACCAGCGCCCTCGGCCAGTGGACATCGGCCTCCGCGACGCAGCAGACCAGCTGGGCCACGGCATACGGAGATGCGCTCGCCAAGGCACCGAACGGTGACCCCGCCCAGGTCGCGACGTCGACGAGCTACGGGCCGGTCCCGGTCATGGCCCAGTCGTTCCTCACCCTGGCCCGCAGCGGCGGTCTCGAGGCGACCCTCGGCACCCCGTCGTTCTACGCGACGGACCCGACCAAGTCCCTCCTGCTCCTCTCCGACGGCGCCTACCTCGAGGACCTCGCCCGGGCCCGCAGCCTCGGCGGGGACCAGTGGGGAATGATGAACGAGACGGGCAACTACCCCGGCCAGCCGTGGATGTGGCTCTACACCTTCTGGTACCAGGTCGAGCCGTTCTCGTCCTCGGACAACGCTGACGCCCTCGTCTGGGGCGTGATGATGTTCCTCACCCTGGTCCTCGCCCTCATCCCGCTCATCCCGGGGCTGCGCTCGATCCCGCGGTGGATCCCGGTGCATCGCCTCATCTGGCGGCGGTACTACCGCGACCAGCAGCGCCTCCTCGGCTGAGCCGAGGGCTCGGGGTATGCCGGGTGGCCGGCCACCCGGCATACCCCGAGGGCCCGGTCGGCCCGGCCTCAGCCGAGCAGGCCGCCGAGCATCCCGCCCGAGCCGCCGGACGGGCCACTCGTCTGCTGGTGCCCGCCGCGGGTCACGCTCTCACTGGGCTGGACGAGGACGTAGCCCTGGCCACCGAAGGCCAGCTGGAACGTCTCCCCCGAGCCGCCGCGTACGAGCGAGCCGATCCCGCCGGTGTCGACCCGGACGTCCATCGTCACCCCGGCCGTCCACAGCACGACGGCCTGCGGGTCGGCGAAGGTCGGTGCACCGGCGACGTCGAGGGCGACCGGGTCGCCCTTCGTCGTCACCGCGACGTAGCCGGTGCCCCGCAGGCTGACGTTGTAGAGGCCCCCGGCCGTCATGCCGCCGCGCCCCTGGATCCGGTGGATGTCCCACTGGATCGAGTTGCTGAAGGCGAGGACGTTCGCGCCGTTGACCGAGATCGCGTCGTTCTCGAGGTAGATGATCTGGATCTCGCTCGCCAGGTCGGCGACGAACAGCTCGCCCTGCCCCGAGCACTGCATCATGTCGACGCCCTCGCCGGTGACGGCCATCTTGACCATCTTGCCGAGCCCTCCGGACCCGGTGTTCTTGAACCTCACGTCCCCCTGGTAGGCCACCATCGACCCGGACCGCGCCCAGACCTCGCCGTAGCGCATGTCGACCCGCAGCATCTTCTTGTTCTGCAGGGCGAAGGGGTCCTGGGTCTGCTTCTCGGAGTACTCCTGGAACAGGCTCCCGTGAATCGTCATGGACGACGTCCTCCCCGGTTCGGCCGCCCGTGACCGGCGGCGCACCCACACACCGTAGAAGGGAGGGGGCCCCTCGGCCTATCGTTCGAGTGGGTCATCTGGCCCACACACCCAAGGGGGTTCCATGAGCTTCTTCGAACGGGCCAAGGCGGCGGCGAGCGACCTCGCCGCGAAGGCCGACCACGCGCTGGCCAACTCCGGGCTGAGCGGTCCGGCCGCCGCGAACCTCAACCCGACGACGGTCCTGCGGGACCTCGGGGTCCTGTCCTACCTCGAGGCGACCGGCCGGCCCGTCGACCCCGCCGACCGCGAGCGCGTGATGACCGCCCTGCGCGACCTCGAGGCGACCGGCCGCCTCGGTCCGCTGACCGTCACCCCACCCGCCCCGCCGGCGCCCCAGGCGTATGCCGGCCCGCCGCCCCCGCCCGGAGCGGCCGCGGCTGCGCCACCGCCCCCGCCTCCGCCGCCCCCGGGGGCGAGCGCGCCGCCGCCTCCGCCCCCGGCACCACCGGCCCCGGGGGCGAGCGCGCCGCCGCCTCCGCCCCCGGCACCACCGGCCCCGGCGGGTGACGCCGCTCCCGCCGAGGGGGTCGTGCCGCCCGGTACCACCCCACCGCCCCCACCGCCGTCGTGGGGGTCGGGCTCCTAGACCGGCCGGCCGAGGGCGATGTCGCGCAGCAGCACGCCCTGGGCCCGCAGCTCGGCGGCGCGGCCCCCGTGGCCGGCCGCGTCGTAGGTCGCGGCCGCCCGCTCGTGCTCGTCGGCCTCGGCGAGGACCACCGCCCGGACCGTCGCGTCGTCGAGCGTGCGCCGGGCCACCTCGGTGCTCCCGAGGCCGACCGACGACGCGGCGACGTGGGCCGAGGCCGCCGGCGAGCGAGCCGGTTCGGTCCGGGTGGGCCCGGACACCGCGGGCACCTCGACCGCTTCGGCGTTGCCGAGCGCCGCCAGGGCGCCGCGGAGGGCCCGGACCGCGGCGCGGTCCCGGTCCCGCATGGCCCCGTGGAGTGCGCCGGCGAGCCGGTCGCGGATGACGGCGCCGGAGGGTGCGGGGTGTGCGGGCGAGGTCGCCATGGTTCCCCAGGCTAGAGGCAGGCCGCGGTGGCGGCGACCGGGTTTGTCAGCCCCGCCAGGCGATGGCCACGAGGCCGAACGGCGCGAGGACGAGCGCCGCGGCATACAGGTACATCAGCGCGGGCAGCATCGGGTTGGGCCGTCCGGCCGCGATGAGCTTGAGGCGGATCGGCGCCGTCGTCGCACCCGAGACCGCCATCGCCGCCTCCGGCACCCTGCTGTCGGCGAGGACGAGGAGGGCGTTGGCGGTCGAGAGCTCGCCGACCCGGCGCACCGACGCCCGGTCCGCGAGGGCCTCGACGAGCAGCCGTACCTCGCTCATGGCGGCCTGGCACCGGATGGGCTCGGGCACCGTCTCGTGGATGACGGAGAAGAACTCGAGCAGGAGGTCGTGCCGGGCCGACAGGTGCGCCTCCTCGTGGGTGAGGACGGCGTCGAGCTCCGACGGCGTCAGCGTGTCGATCACGCCCTGGGAGAGGATGACCCGCTTCTCCCGTCCCGGCAGGCAGTAGGCGGTGGGGGTCGGGTGCTCGAGGATGCGCAGATGGTTCTCGTGCCGCCGCGCGATGATGTCGACGAGCTCGCGATGCTCCCGGCGGCGGCGGCGCATGCCCCGGCCGATCCGGTGTCCGGCGATGAGCAGCCTGGCGAGCATGATGCCGCTCACGGCGACCGCGACGGCGAGGATCATGATGTGCTGCGCCACGGTCTGTCCGTCGAGGAGGACGAGCGGCAGGATCGCCGGGGCGGCGGCGAGGGCGGCCACGATGGCGCTGACCGTCACGGCCTGCCAGGCGACGAGGGCCGCCCGCGGGGCCCGGCGGAAGGCCCCCCACCGTGCCATGACCCGCGGCGTCGGCCCGGCGAGGACCACCGCCAGCAGCACGAGCCCCAGCGCGATCACGGCGTGCATCCTCCCACGCCACGGGTGCGGGGTCGCAACCCGTGGAGGGTGGAGGTCAGGGGCGCCACGATGCGCATGGACGTGACCGGTGCGTCACCGACGGCGACGCGGCATCCGTAGCCCCATGCCCGGCAGCTTGCGCGACCGCGACTCGATCTCGGCGATGGCCTCCTTGAACTCCTCGATCTCCTCCTCGGTCGCCCCGTCGAGGAAGTGCATGAGGGCCGCACGACGGTCGGTGACCTCCATCTCGTCGAGGGTGCGACGCATCGTCGCGGCGGTCAGCTCCTCGCGGGAGCCCGCCGTCGAGTAGCGCCAGGCCCGCCCGTCGCGCACCCGCGTCACGAGGCCCTTCTTGGTCAGCCTGTCGAGCACGGTCATGACGGTCGTATAGGCGATCTCGCGCTCGCCGGCGAACCTGTCGAGCACGTCGCGCACGGTCGCGCCGCTGCCCGCGTCACTCTCCCTTCCGCCCGCCGCGCCGCCGAGGTCCCAGAGGTGCTCCATGACGACGCGTTCGAGATCGCCGAGTCGTGGCGCGGACGATGACATGGGCATGGTGCTACTCCTTGGTGCCGGGGCGGGCGGGCGAGAGGTCGATGACGTCGTCGAAGCCCTCGAGCCCTTCCGGGCGATGGCTGACCATGACGACGGTGCGGTCCGCTGTCGAGCTCATGACGTCTTCGAGGACGGCCATGGCCGTGGCGTGGTCGAGGTGGGCGACCGGTTCGTCGAGGAGGACGACCGGACGCCGGGAGAGCAGCGCCCGGGCCAGGCCGAGGCGGGCCCGCTCCCCCCCGGAGAGCCCTCGGCCGCCGGTGCCCAGGGTGGTGTCGAGCCCCTGGGGGAGCCGGGCGCGCCAGCGCGCCAGCCCGGCTCGGTCGAGGGCGTCGGCGAGGTCGTCGTCGGTGGCCTCGGGGCGCGCCAGGCGGAGGTTCTCGCGCAGGTTCGAGGCGAAGACGTGCGGCTCGTCGTCGACGACGGCGAACCGGGCGCGCAGGTCGGCGAGGTCGAGGTCGCGGACGTCGGTGCCGTCGACGGCATACGTCCCGGAGTGCGGGTCGAGGTGTCGTGCGAGGACGGCCAGCAGGGTGGACTTGCCGGAGCCGTTGGCGCCGACGACGGCGACGCGACGGCCGGGTCGCAGGTCGAGGTCGAGCGGGGCCAGCTGGGTGCCGGTGCCGGTCCACGACCCGCTGACGGCGCTGAGGGTGAGGTGCGGGGCGGGGTAGGCCGCCGCCTCCGGCCCGCGGTCGAGCACCGCGGTCCCGGTCCCGGCGACGGCCGGGTCCTGGTCGAGGAGGGACTCCAGCCGGGCCCGGCTGCCCTGGGCCCGGGCGAGGGCCCGCATCGTCTCGACGAGCGGGGCGAGCGCGTCGCCGACGGCCACCGGTGTGACGACGAGGAGCGCCGCGATGGGGCCGGGGATCCCGGCGTCGCGGGCCAGGTAGGCGGCCGCGACGGAGGCCGCGGCGGTCCCCACGAGGAGGAGGGCGGCCACGAGGGCGCGGCCCGCACTCTGCCGGGCCACCGCCGCCCGCAGCCGGTCGTGGGCGGCCTCGAGCCACCCCATCGCGGTGGCCTGGCCACCGACGGCCCGCAGCTCGGTGTTCTGGCGGGCCACGAGGTCGCTCACCCTCATGACCTCGGCCCGGGCCTCGAGCATGGAGTCGCGCGACCGGGACTCCAGCCGCCAGGCGATGACGCAGCCGACGGCGATGACGAGGAGCAGGCCGGCCAGGACCAGCCCGATCGACGGGGCGAGGTAGGTGGTGAACCCGACGGCGAGGACTCCGGCGACCACGCTGGAGATGAGGGGCACGGCCACCCGGATCTGGGCGTCGACGACGTCCGAGAGGTCGTCGACGACACCGGTGAGCACCTCGGAGCGGGCGCGTCGGCCGAGCCGGGCGGGGGTGAGGGGGACGAGCCCGGCATAGACGTCGACACGGCGGGCGGCCAGGTCGGCGAGGGCGGCGTCGTGCGAGCGCACCCTCTCGACGTAGCGGAAGTAGGGCCGGGCCATGCCGAAGGCCCGGACGGCGACGATGGCCGCGAGCAGGGTGAGGATGACCGGCCGCTCGCTCGCCCGGACGATGAGCCAGCCGGACGTCGCCGTGAGGGCGATGCCCGAGACGGTCGCCGCGCCGCCGACGAGACCCGCGACGATGATCGCCGCACCGGGGCGGGTCGAGACGGTGTGCTCGCTGCTCATCGCTCCTCCTCCGTCCGCTCGGCCAGCGCGGCGGCGGCGGTGAGGTGGACGTGCTGGTCGGCGAGGGCCACGAGCTCACGACGGTGGGTGACGGCGATGACCGTATGCAGCTCGGCCAGCCCGGCGATGACGTCGTGGACCGTGTCGGTGGCCCACTGGTCGAGGTGGGCGGTCGGCTCGTCGAGGAGGACGACCGGGGCCGTGGTCAGGGTCGCCCGGGCCAGGGCCAGTCGGGCCCGCTGTCCGGCGGAGAGCCCGAAGCCGTCGTCACCGATCGGCGTGGAGAGGGCCTGGGGCAGGCCCGCGACGAAGCCGTCGAGCCCGACGATGCGCAGGGCGTCCCAGAGCTGGTCGTCGTCGGCGGGCGCTCCCACGGTGAGGGCCTCGCGGATGGTGCCGGCCGCGAGGAACGGGCGCTGGGTGACGAGATGGGCCCGGCCGGCCTCGACGGTGCCCGACGACGGGGACCGCAGGCCGGCGAGGATCTCGAGGAGGGTCGACTTGCCGATCCCCGAGGGCCCGGTCACGACGGTCAGCCCGGGGCCGGCCTCGAGGTCGAGGTCCTGCAGGACCGGGTCCGTCGAGCCCGGGTAGGTGTAGGTCAGGGCCCGGACGCTGACTCCCAGAGCGGAGCGGCGCTCGGCAGGCCGGGCGGCGGTGTCTCCGGCGTTCTCGGTGTCGCCGGCGCCCTCGAGGTCGGTGAGGATGGCCGCGATCGCCTCGGCCCCGTCGGCGGCGGCGTGGAACTCGGCGCCGACCCGCCGGATCGGCCAGTAGGCCTCGGGGGCCAGGAGGATGGCGAGCATCCCGGTCTCGAGGCCGATGCTGCCGTTGGTCAGCCGTAGCCCGACGCTCACCGCGACGATGGCGACCGAGATGGTCGCGAGCAGCTCGAGGGCCGCTGAGCTGAGGAAGGCCAGCCGCAGGGTACGCATCGTCGCGACCCGGTGCTTCTGGCTCACCTCCGAGATCTGGTCGACCTGGCGCTCGCCCCGACCGTAGGAGACGAGGGTCGGCAGGCCGCGCATGACGTCGAGGAAGTGCCCGGACAGTCCGGCGAGGGCCTTCCACCGCTTGTCCGTCTCGTCCTGGGTCGCCTTGCCGATCAGGGCGGCGAAGAGGGGGAGGAGAGGGAGGGTGACGACGACGATGAGCGCGCTGAGCCAGTCGACGGCGAGGAGCGCGCCCACGGCGAGCACCGGGACGACGGTCCCCGCGACGAGCGAGGGCAGGAAGCGCGCGGCATACGGCTCGACCGTGGCGGCGCCCTGGGCGGCCAGGGTGACCGCGCGGTCGGCCGGCGGCCGGGTGTCGGCCGGCCGGGTGAGCCAGCTGCGCAGCAGGGTCTCCCGCAGGGAGACCGAGACCTCGACCCCGGCCCACGCGGCCACCCGCTCCGCCGTCCAGGACAGGGCGGCCCGGACGACGAAGAGCAGGGCGACCGCGAGGGCCGGGAGGCCGAGGTCGTCGTGATGCACGACCGCCACGACGAGGTGGGCGATCGCGAAGGCGAGGCCGATGGTGGCCGCGCCCTGGGCCACGCCCACAGCCGCCAGGATGGCGACCGGCCGGCGAGCGGCCGGCGCCATCCTGAGCAGCCGTGGGTCGAAGGGCCTCATCGGTGGGTGCGGCGCCGTTCGGTGATCAGTGGACCGAGACGGCGGCGGGGATGTTCTTCGTGCTGATGCGCTTGCGGAACACCCAGTACGACCACGCCGTGTAGATGAGGACGATCGGGGTGAACACGAGCGCGGCGCCCGTCATGATCTTCAGCGTCATCTCGGTGCTGGACGCCGCCTCGATGGAGAGGGCGTTCTTGCCGTCCTTGCCGTTGATCACGTTCGGGTACAGCGCGAAGAAGTACGTCGCGACGGCCGCGGCCATCGTGACGGAGGTGCCGATGAAGGCGAGCCCCTCCTTGCCCTTGGTGTTCATGAAGATGCCGAACAGCAGGGACACGGCGGCGACGACGATGCCGACCCACACGCTCACCTTGCCGACGGCCAGGCCCACCCAGAGGAGGAGCACGACCGCGAGCACGGTGGTGACCAGGCCGACCCGGGTGCCGAGCGCACGGGACTGCTCACGGATCTCGCCCGAGGTCTTCATGGCGAGGAAGTGGGTCCCGTGGACGAGCGACAGGCCGAGCACGACGAGGCCGCCGAGCAGGCTCATCGGGTTGAGCAGGGTGAAGAAGTTGCCCGCGTACTCCGCCTGGGCGTCCAGCGGCAGACCCCGGACCAGGTTGGTCAGGGCGACGCCGAGGAGGAGGGGCGGAAGGATCGAGCCGATGATGATGGCGATGTCCCAGTTGCGCCGCCACGTGTCGTCGTCCCTCTTGTGGCGGTACTCGAAGCCCATGTTGCGGACGATGAGTGCCATGAGGATGAGGAACAGCGCGAGGTAGAAGCCCGAGAACATCGTCGCGTACCAGACCGGGAAGGCCGCGAAGGTGGCGCCACCGGCGGTGAGCAGCCAGACCTCGTTGCCGTCCCAGTGAGGGCCGATCGTCGTCAGCATGACCCGACGACGCTTCTCGGTGTCGGCGGCGTCCTTGCCCTTGCCGAGGACGCTGAGCAGCGAGCCGACGCCGAAGTCGAAGCCCTCGAGGACGAGGTATGCCGTCCAGAGGACGCCGATGAGGGCGAACCAGATGAGTTGGTAGTTCATGTCAGATATCTCCTAGCCGGCCCTCAGTACGCGAACTGCAGGGGTTGGTCCTCGTCCACGTCCTTGGGGTTGACCGGCTCCTCGAAGGGGTCGGCACCGTGCCGGGTGTAGGTGAGGAACAGCTTGACCTCGACGACCGCGAGCACCGCGTAGACGAGGGTGTAGACGATCATCGAGAACCACACCGACGCCGCCGACACCGTCGGGGAGACGGCCGAGGAGGTGCCGAGCAGGCCGTAGACGATCCACGGCTGACGCCCGATCTCGGTGAAGATCCAGCCGAAGCTGTTGGCGAAGACCGGCAGGAGCGGGGTGAGGATGGCAACCCACATCCAGCGCTTGTTCGAGATCGACTTCCCGGCCCGGGTGACCCAGAGCAGGCCGACCGCGAACGCCATGGTGAGGAAGCCTGCCCCCATCATGAAGCGGAACATCCAGTAGGCGAGCGGGATGTTGGGCGTGTAGGACGGCATGTTCGTGTAGTCGAGCAGGGTCTTGCCGTTGTCGAGCTTGACGTCCTTGATGGCCGTGTCGACGACCTTGCCGTCGACGAGGACCGGGACCTTGGCGTCGCCGGTGCTGAAGTACGCGGCCTCGCTCTGCTTGAGGTTGTTGATGCCGTCGACGTGGCCGCTGAACGAGCCGGTCGCGAGGAAGGACAGCAGGCACGGGACCGGGATGATGGTCGTCGCCTTCGAGCCGTCGAGCGAGCCGATCGACAGGACCGAGAAGTTGGCGCAGGTCCCGTCGGCCGGGGTGTCGTACAGGGCCTCGGCCGCCGCCATCTTCATGGGCTGGACCTCGGTCATGATCTTGCCCTGGCTGTCACCGGAGATGATGACGCCGACGGACGCCACGAGGGCGACGATCGCACCGATCCGGGTGGCCCGGCGGTACATCGCCCCGTCGGCACCGTCACGGTGCTTGAGCATGAGGTAGATGCCGACACCCATCACGACGGAGCCGCCGACCATGTAGGCCGAGGTGATGACGTGCGGGAAGGTGACGAGCTGGACCTTGTTGGTGAGCACAGCGATGAAGTCGTGCATCTCGGCGCGGCCGGTCTTCGGGTTGAAGACGTAGCCCACCGGGTGCTGCATGAACGAGTTCGCAGCGAGGATGAAGTAGGCCGACAGCACCGTGCCGATGTGGGTGAGCCACATCGTCCACATGTGCAGCTTCTCGGGGATGCGACCCCAGCCGAAGATCCACAGACCGAGGAACGTCGACTCGAGGAAGAAGGCGAGCAGCGCCTCGAAGGCGAGCGGCGCGCCGAAGATGTCACCGACGAACCGGGAGTACGTCGACCAGTTCATGCCGAACTGGAACTCCTGGACGATGCCGGTGACGAGGCCGAGCGCGAAGTTGATCGTGAAGAGCTTCCCGAAGAACTTCGTGAGTCGCAGCCAGTCCGGGTTGTGGGTGCGGACCCACGCGGTGTGGAAGGCGGCGACGACGCCCGACAGGCCGATCGTGATCGGGACGAACAAGAAGTGGTAGACCGTGGTGATGGCGAACTGCCACCGGGCCACATCTAGGGCATTCATGCAGTACTCCTGACGGAGGCTGATCTACTATGGGGCGTAGTAACACTACAGTCTGTAGTAGCGCGGCCCGTCCCCCCGCGGTGTGATGACCGTCACGAAGGGAAGCCTTCTCTAAGAAGGCATTTCGATATCTTCGGCCCGCATTCTGATGACGGCGACCAGGCCCGGGTCGGCGGACTCGAGGACGACATCGCCGCCGCAGCGGCGCATGAGGTCGCGGGCGATGGCCAGGCCGAGGCCGGTGCCGCCGGTGTCGCGGTCGCGGGCCTCGTCGAGCCGGGTGAACCGCTCGAAGACCCGCTCCCGGTCGGCCTCGGGGATGCCGGCCCCGTCGTCGCGCACCCGGAGCTCGGCGCCGTCGGCGGTCCTCGCCGCCGAGACGACGACCTCGGACCGGGCGTGACGGATGGCGTTGTCGACGAGGTTCGTCAGCGCGCGGACCAGGTCCTCGTATGCCGCCCGCCCCCGGACCGGTGCGGTCCCGGGCCCGGGCGGCTCGACGCGGACGGGTACCCGCGACCCGCCGGGCCGGGCGGCGACCTCCTCGGCCAGCCGGACGAGGTCGACGTCGTCGGGGTGGGGCGGCCCCACCTCGGCGTCACTGCGGGCGAGGATGAGCAGGTCGTCGACGAGGGCGCTGAGCCGGCTGACCTCGGGCAGCAGGTCGGCCGGCAGCTCGCCGCCCTCACCGACCCGCTCGGCGACCTCGAGCTGGGTCCGCATCGAGGCCAGCGGGCTGCGCAGCTCGTGGGCGGCATCCGCGACGAAGTCCCGTTGTCGTCGCTGGGCGGCCGCGATCCGGTCGAGCATCCCGTTGAGGGTGCGGGCCAGGGCGCCGATCTCGTCGGTCGTCGGCGGGACGGGGAGGCGGTCCAGGCCGACCGAGCCGGCCCCGATCCGCTCCGCCCCGCCGCGCAGCTCCTCGACGGGCCGCAGCGCCGAGCCGATGACCCGCCACGCGACGAGGGCCAGGAGGAGCACGAGCACCGGGAAGACCGCGAGCAGCAGGCGGCCGAGGAGGTGGCGGCTCGCCTCGATGTCGGCGGTCGGGACGGCCGCGACGACGAGCAGGGTCCCGGTCCCCGTGCTCGCTGTCGACCCCGCGACGGTCAGGTCCCCCGACATGGCGGCCCGGCCGCCCGGGACGACGACCGTGCCGCCGTCGGCGAGGGTGCGGTGCTCGGCCACGGTGACGAGCGAGGTGAGCCGGTCCGCCGTCGCGGACCCGCCGACGACGCGGTTCTCGGCGTCGAGGACCTGGATGACGGCCGCGCCGGACACCGGCACCGGGTCCGGCAGCCGTTGCTGCTCGATGAGCGCGGCGACCTCGTCGGCCGAGGACCGGGCCTCGTTGGCGACGGTGCGTTGGAGCCCGGCGCCGAGCACGGCATACAGGAGCAGACCACCGAAGACGAGCGCGGCCGAGACGCCGAGGATCCCCAGCGCCATGAGCCGGCCGCGCAGGCCCAGTCGCGCCGGCCGGCTCATGTGGCGAGCCGGTAACCGATGCCGCGGACCGTCTCGATCCGCTCGCGCCCGATCTTGCGTCGTAGGTAGCCGACATAGACCTCGGCCAGGTTGGGCTCCACGCTGTCGGCGTCGCCCCACACCCGCTCGATGAGGCTGTCCTTGGGTACCACGTGAGGGTGGGCCCGCATGAGGGTCTGCAGGACGGCGAACTCGCGCGCCGACAGCGACACCTCCTCGCCGTCGACGGTGACCCGGTGCGAGGCGGGGTCGAGCGAGAGGGCGCCGGCGGTCAGGACGGCCGGGCGCGGCGCGACGTCGCGGCGCAGGAGCGCGCGGAGGCGGGCGAGAAGGACGACGAAGGAGAACGGCTTGGTGAGGTAGTCGTCGGCGCCGTAGTCGAGGGCGTCGGCCTGGTCGTACTCTCCGTCCTTGGCCGAGAGCATGAGGACCGGAACCCAGTTGCCTTCCTCGCGAAGGGTTCTCACGATCGTGTAGCCGGACATGCCCGGCAGCATGATGTCGAGGATGACGGCGTCGTAGTCGCCGAACCTCGCGGCGTCGAGCCCACCCGGCCCGTCGTGGGCCAGGTCGACGACGTAGTCCTCGGCTCGCAGGCCCTTGGCGACGGCCTCGGCCATCCGCCGTTCGTCCTCGACCACGAGCACCCGCATGGCCCAACGATGTCACGCCGCGACGTCTCAGGTCGCTCACAGGGGGGCGGGGTCACCATGGGCGCATGCGCTTCTTCACCGACCATCCCGCCGCCCGCTGGGGCGCCCCGCTCGCCGCCGTCGCCGTCGTGGGGGCGGTCAGCATCGGAGCCGGGGTGGCGGCGAGCGCGTCGACGCCGCTCCCGCCGCGTACCGCGGCCCAGCTCCTCGTCGACCTCCAGGGGGCCCACCTCACCGGCCTGTCCGGGACGGTCGTGCAGTCCTCCGACCTCGGGCTCCCCGCGCTCCCCGGCCTGTCCGGGTCGAGCACCGGCGCCGGCTCGGGCGCCTCGTCCAGCCTGAGCAGCCTCCTGACCGGCACGCACACCCTCCGGGTCTGGTACGCCGGTGACACCAAGCAGCGCATCGCCCTCCTCGGCAGCCTGGGCGAGTCCGACGTCGTCCGCAACGGCAACGACGTCTGGGTGTGGTCGAGCACCGACAAGACCGCCACCCACTACACGCTCCCGGCGCGGGTCAAGGGCCAGGGCGCGGTGAACCCCTCGCCGGTGCCGACGCCCGTCGACCCGCAGCAGGCCGCCGAGAAGGCCCTGGCCGCCATCGACCCCACCACTTCGGTCACCACCGACGGCACGGCCACGGTCGCGGGCCGCTCCGCCTATGAGCTCGTCCTCGCGCCGAAGTCCTCGACGTCGCTGGTCCGGCAGGTCCGGATCGCCATCGACGCCCAGACGCACCTGCCGCTGCGCGTCCAGGTCTACTCGACCAAGGCGGCCGACCCGGCCTTCGAGGTCGGCTTCACCCAGGTCGACTTCGCGACCCCTGAGGCCCGCCAGTTCACCTTCACCGCTCCCCCCGGGACCACGGTCAAGAACGGCACCCTCCCGTCGATGGGCGGCACGTCGCCCACGCCCGTCACCTCGAACCCGCTGCTGACCAAGACGGCCAAGCCGAAGGTCGTCGGGAAGGGCTGGGACACCGTCGTCGTCGCCACGATGCCGACCGGGTCCTCGACGAGCCGTGACCTCGGCGTCGGTCCGTCCGGCTCCGGTGGCTCCGGACAGGCCGCCGGGCAGCTCGGGATGATCCAGGCGCTGCTCAAGACCCTCCCCGCCGTCTCCGGCTCGTGGGGTTCCGGTCACCTGTTCCAGGGCACGCTCGTCAGCGTCCTGGTCACCGACGACGGCCGGGTCGCGGCCGGTGCCGTGACGCCGCAGGCGTTGTATGCCGCCCTCGCCGCGAAGTGAGCACCGCGGCTCGTGGCTGACCTCGCGGTCTCGACGTCGGGGCTGACCAAGCGGTTCGGCTCCTACGCGGCGGTCGACGGCATCGACCTCGCCGTTCCCAGCGGTTCGGTCTATGGCTTCCTCGGCCCCAACGGCTCGGGCAAGACGACGACGATCCGGATGCTGCTCGGCCTCATCTCGCCCACGAGCGGGCGGGCCGAGATGCTCGGGCGGCAGGTCACCGGGTCGTCGGGGTCGGCGCGCTCGGTGCTGCACCGGGTCGGCTCCCTCGTCGAGGGTCCGGCCTTCCATCCCTATCTCTCGGGCCGGGCGAACCTCGCCCGGCTCGACGCCGCCGACGCCCTGGCCGACCCCCGCACCTCGCGGACGCGGATCGACGCCGCCCTGGACCGGGTCGGCCTGTTGCCGGCGGCGACCAAGCGCTACCGGGCGTACTCGCTGGGGATGCGCCAGCGGCTGGCCATCGCCGCCGCCCTTCTCATGCCACGTGACCTCCTCGTCCTCGACGAGCCGACGAACGGCCTCGACCCACAGGGGACCCGGGAGGTGCGCGGCCTGATCGCGGCGCTCGCCGCCGACGGCACGACGGTGCTCGTGTCGAGCCACCTGCTCGCCGAGGTCGAGCAGGTGTGCAGCCACGTCGGCATGATGCGCGCCGGCCGGCTGGTCACCCAGGGCCCCCTCGACGAGGTCCGCCGGTCGGGCAGCGCCACCTGCCGGGTCGAGACCGACGACACCGACGAGGCAGCCCGGGTCCTGCGCGAGCTCGGGGTGACCGAGGTGAGCGTCGCCGGGAGCCGGGTGGCCGGCATACCGGGCGACCTGGCGCCGGAGAAGCTCGTGGCGGCCCTCGTCCACGCCGGTGTCGGGGTCCGGTCCTTCACGGTCTCGGGCTCGAGCCTGGAGGACCTGTTCGTGTCGCTCACCGGGGAGGGCTTCGATGTCAGCGGCTGACCTGCCCGCGGGTCCGGGGAGCACGGCGGGGCGCACCGCGCCGCTGCGCCCGGCGGCCGGCGGTCGCGGGGCGCTGCGTCTGCTCGGGTCCGAGCTGCGGCTCATCGGGGGTCGTCGGCGCAACCAGGCGGGCCTGCTCGTCCTCGCGGCCGTGCCCGTCGTCATCGCGATCGCCGTGAAGATCTCGACGCCGCGGGCCGGGCGGGGACCGGACTTCATCTCCTCGATCACCTCCAACGGCCTGTTCGTCCCCCTCGCGGCACTGACCGTCGAGATGGGGATGTTCCTGCCGCTGGCGATGTCGATGCTCTCGGGCGACGCGGTCGCGGGCGAGGCGAACATCGGGACGCTCCGCTATCTGCTCACGGTCCCGGTGGGCCGGACGCGGCTGCTCCTCGTCAAGTACCTGTCGCTGGTCATCGGGGCGGTCTGGGGCGTGCTCGCCGTCGTCATCCCCGGCGCGCTCGTCGGGGTCGCGATCTTCGGGACCGGTGCGATGACGACCCTGTCGGGCACCCAGATCGGGCTCGGGGCCGCCCTCTGGCGGCTCACCCTCGCCTCGCTCTACGTCGCCGCCGGACTCGCCGCACTGGCGGCGATCGGGCTGTTCATCTCGTCGTTGACCGAGCAGCCGATCGCGGCCGCGATCAGCCTGATGATCATCACCGCGGCGATGTGGATCCTCGACGGCATCGACCAGGTGGCCTGGCTGCACCCGTGGCTCCTCGTCGACCACTACCTGGCGTTCGGGGACCTGCTCCGCGACCCGATCGCCGGGTCGGGGATGGGCCAGGGCCTGCTGCTCTACCTCGCGTATGCCGTGGTCTTCTGGCTCGCGGCCTGGGCGCGGTTCGCCGGCAAGGACATCACGAGCTGACCCCGGCGGCGCCTCGACCCGCTCGGGCGACGGAGCGCTCAGGCGTCGGGGTACCCGTGCGGGTTCTCGCTCTGCCACCGCCACGTGTCCGCGCACATGTCGTCGACGGTCTTGGCGGCATACCAACCGAGCTCCTCGTGGGCGCGGGTGGGGTCCGCGTAGGACGCGGCGATGTCGCCGGGGCGGCGGCCGACGACCTCGTAGGGCAGCTCGTGCCCGACCGCCCGCTCGAAGGCGTGCAGGAGCTCGAGGACCGAGGTGCCGTGACCCGTCCCGAGGTTCCACGTCGAGACCGGCTCGTCGGTGGAGCCGAGCCGACCCAGCGCCGCGATGTGTCCGGCGGCGAGGTCCTCGACGTGGATGTAGTCACGAACGCCGGTGCCGTCGGGTGTGGGGTAGTCGTCGCCGAAGACCGAGAGCCGGTCCCGCCGGCCGACGGCCACCTGCGCGATGAACGGCATGAGGTTGTTGGGGACGCCCTGCGGGTCCTCACCCATCGTCCCCGAGGGGTGCGCGCCGACCGGGTTGAAGTACCGGAGCAGGGCGATCCGCCAGCTCGGGTCGGCCAGGGCGACGTCACGGAGGATCTGCTCCTGCATGACCTTGGTCCAGCCGTAGGGGTTGGTCGCCGAGGTCGGGAGGTCCTCGGTCATCGGCACCGGCGCGTTGTCGCCGTAGACCGTCGCCGAGGACGAGAACACGAGCTTGCGGACTCCGTGCCGGCGCATCGCCCGGACGAGCGAGAAGGTCGTGCCGAGGTTGTTCTCGTAGTACTCCAGCGGCTTGGCGACGCTCTCGCCGACGGCCTTCAGCCCGGCGAAGTGGATGACCGCGTCGATGCTCTCGCCGGCGAAGAGGTGCTCGGTCTTGTCCCGGTCGGTGAGGTCGAAGGAGTGCAGCTCGACGGGGGTACCGGTGAGCGCCTCGATCCGTGCCATGACGGCGGGCTTGGCGTTGGCGAAGGAGTCGACGACGACGACGTCGTGACCGGCCGCGACGAGCTGGACGACGGTGTGGGAGCCGATGTAGCCGGCACCGCCGGAGACGAGGACGCGCATGGGCACACCGTATGCCGTGCGCGCCGAGGCGCGCACCCGACCGCGGCCGCCCACTCGGCGGCGGTGCCGCTCAGTCGTCGTCGGGCAGTGCGACGCTGAGGATCCACGAGATGACGGTGACGACGACGGCTGCGAGGACGGCGTCCCAGAAGAAGCTGTTGATGGTGAAGGCCAGCCCCAGGGGCTTGGCGATCCAGGCGGTGATCTCGAGCATCAGGGCGTTGACGATGAACGTGAAGAGCCCGAGGGTGAGGATGAGCGCAGGGAGCGACAGGAACTTCACGATCGGGCGGATCACCGCGTTGACGAGCCCGAAGATGGCGGCGACGAGGACGATCGTCACGACCCGTGCGGTCCAGGTGTCCTTCGTGGCGTCGCTCGTGTCGAAGCTGACGCCGCTGACGACGATCGTCGCGACCCAGAGGGCCACGGCGTTGATCCCGACCCGTATGAGGAAGCGCTTCATGGCGCCATCGTTGCACGAGGACGTCGCGGGGCGCGGCATACAGTGACGACATGAGCGAACCCACGCCGGTCCGGCTGCGCGCGGTCCTCGACAGCCTCCCCGCCTACACCCCCGGCCGGCCCGCCGTCGTGGATCCGGGGTTGACCGCCTACAAGATCAGCAGCAACGAGAACCCCTTCCCGCCGCTGCCGAGCGTCCTTCGGGTCGTCGCCGACGCGGCGGCGGAGATGAACCGCTACCCCGACATGGCGGTCACCGGCCTGACCGACGCCCTCTCGCGGCGGCTCGGCGTGCCGGCCGCCTGCGTCGCGACCGGCCCGGGCAGCGTGGGCGTCCTCGGCCAGATCGTCCAGGCGGCCTGCGAGCCCGGTGACGAGGTCGTCTATGCCTGGCGGTCCTTCGAGGCGTACCCCATCGTCACGAGGCTCGCCGGGGCGACGCCCGTCGAGGTCCCGCTCACCGCCGACAAGCGACACGACCTCGACGCGATGGCCGCCGCGGTGACCGGCCGCACCCGCGTCGTCATCGTCTGCACCCCGAACAACCCGACCGGGCCGTCGGTGCGCGCGGCGGAGCTCGAGCGGTTCCTCGACGCGGTGCCCCGCGACGTCGTCGTCGTCCTCGACGAGGCGTACCTGGAGTTCGTGACCGCCGACGATGCGCCGGACTGCCTTGCGCTGCAACGGGAGCGGGACAACGTCGTGGTCCTCAGGACGTTCTCCAAGGCCTACGGGCTGGCCGGCCTGCGCGTCGGGTATGCCGTTGCCCACGAGGCGGTCGCGGCCGCCCTGCGCAAGACGGCCATCCCCTTCGGGGTGAGCTCGCCGGCCCAGGCCGCGGCCGTGGCGTCGCTCGACGCCGCCGCCGAGCTCCTCATCAGGGTCAAGGAGATCGTCGCCGAGCGCGAGCGGGTCGTCGAGGCGCTGCGCGAGCAGGGGTGGCAGGTTCCCGAGACCGAGGCGAACTTCGTGTGGTTCGACCTCGGCGAGCGAACGGCCGACTTCACCTCGGTGTGCGCGGCGGCCGGCCTCACGGTGCGTCCCTACGGCACCGACGGGGTCCGGGCCACCATCGCCGAGCGCGAGGCGAACGACCGGCTCATCGAGGTGGCTGCGGCATACCTGCGCCGTTGAGCGCGCGCCCCTCACCGTTCCCGGACATCGGGTCGGGTCGGCGGCGAGGAGGCGGGGTGACGGACCTAGAGTCTGAGGGTCCGGTCCCTGCGCCCCAACGGCCCTCACGGCAGGAGCGAGCATGTTCGTCCCCTTCAGCGTCTCCGACTTCATCGACCGCGCGGTCAGCGTCTACGGCGACCGCGTCGGTGTCATCGACGAGCCGGACCAGCCGGCGCCGTCGCTGGGCGGGCTGACCTACGCCGAGGTGGCCGACCTCGCCAAGCGCCAGGCCGCCCGGCTCGACGAGCTGGGCATCGCCCCGGGGGACCGGGTGGCGATCGTGTCGCACAACGCCGCCCGGCTGCTCGTCTCGTTCTTCGGGGTCACCGGCTACGGGCGGGTCCTCGTCCCGGTCAACTTCCGGCTCCGTCCGGACGAGGTCGGCTACATCGTCAGGCACTCGGGCGCGCGGGTGCTGCTCATCGACCCCGAGCTCGACCAGATGCTCTCGGGTGTCACCGCCGAGCACCGGATCGTCCTGGGCGACGACGACGCCCTCTATGCACCCGTCGGGGTCGAGCCGCAGCCGTGGGAGCCCGACGAGGACGCCACGGCCTGCATCAACTACACCTCGGGCACGACCGCCCGGCCCAAGGGCGTCCAGATCACCCACCGCAACATCTGGGTCAACGCGGTGACGTTCGGCCTGCACGCGGGGGTCACCGACCGTGACGTCTACCTCCACACGCTGCCGATGTTCCACGCCAACGGGTGGGGGATGCCGTTCGTGACGACCGGCCTCGGCGTGCCGCAGGTCGTGCTGCGCAAGGTGGACGGCGCCGAGATCCTCCGCCGTGTCGAGAGGCACGGCGTCACGCTCATGTGCGCCGCCCCTGCCGTGGTCGCCGCCGTCCTCGACGCCGCGGGGTCGTGGGAGGGCGAGATCCCCGGGCGTGACCGGGTTCGGATCATCGTCGCCGGGGCGCCGCCACCGTCGAAGACGATCGCCCGCGTCGAGACCGAGCTCGGGTGGGAGTTCATCCAGATCTACGGCCTCACCGAGACCTCCCCGCTGCTGACGATCAACCGCTCGCGCTCGGAGTGGGACGAGCTGCCCGTCGAGGAGCGGGCCACCCGGCTGATGAGGGCCGGACAGCCGGCGATCGGCGTGCGGCTGCGGACCGACGAGTCGGGGGAGGTCCTCGCCCGGAGCAACGTCGTCCTCGAGGGCTACTGGGAGCAGCCCGAGGAGACCGCGCGCGCCCTGGACGCAGGATGGTTCCACACCGGTGACGGTGGGTCGATCGACGGCGACGGGTACCTCACCATCAGCGACCGCAAGAAGGACGTCATCATCACCGGCGGCGAGAACGTCTCGTCGATCGAGGTCGAGGACGTCATCTTCTCCCACCCGGCGGTGACCGAGGTCGCCGTCATCGGGGTCCCCGACGAGAAGTGGGGAGAGACGATCAAGGCGCTCGTCGTCCTGACTCCCGGGGCGGAGGTCACCGAGGCCGAGATCGTCGCCTGGTGCAAGGAGCGCGCGGCCGGCTTCAAGGCGCCCACGTCGGTCGAGTTCCGTACCGAGCTCGCCCGTACCGCGACGGGCAAGCTGCAGAAGTTCAAGCTCCGTGCGCCGTACTGGGAGGGGATGGGCCGCCAAGTCAACTGACCAGCACCCCCGGCCCGCCCCCCGCCGGACGCTCGTCGGGGGGCCGCACCTACGGCCTCCCGACGGGATTCCGGCCCAACGAGGGGGGTGCGGCGGGCCGGGGGGACTGATGAGTTTCTCCGGGGGGCCGGGTACGTTGGTCCATGCATACGGCCTGTGACGTCGGCCACCACCCCGGCCGACGTCACGGGACACCCCGCCGCCCGACAGCCACGCCCGACCGGCGTGACGACGGCGGCCCGAGGCGGTCCCGTCACCATCGGGTCCGCGAGAAGGAGTGCACGTGAGCGACAACGACGTCGCGCTCGCCTCTCCGGCGGGCGTCGACCACCACGAGTCGAGAGCCACCTCGCCGGACCACACCGCGAGCCATCGGCCGCCGGCCGACGGTGGCCCCGAGATGGTCCAGGTGCTCACCCCGGAGGGCCAGCGCGTCCCGAACCCCGACCTCGACCCGATCCTCGACGAGCTGAGCGACGAGGCGCTGCGCGTGTTCTACCGCGACCTCGTCCTCGTCCGGCGCTTCGACGCCGAGGCGACGGCCCTGCAGCGCCAGGGCGAGCTCGGGCTGTGGGCCTCGTTGCTCGGCCAGGAGGCGGCCCAGGTCGGCTCCGGGCGGGCCCTGGCCCCCCAGGACTTCGCCTTCCCGACCTACCGCGAGCACGGCGTCGCCTGGTGCCGCGGGGTCGACCCGGTCAACCTGCTCGGCATGTTCCGCGGGGTCAACCACGGTGGATGGGACCCCAAGGCCCACAACTTCCACCTCTACACGATCATCATCGGGGCCCAGACCCTCCACGCGACCGGCTACGCCATGGGCGTCCAGCGCGACGGGGCCGTGGGCACCGGTGACCCCACCCGCGACACCGCCGTCATCGCCTACTTCGGCGACGGCGCGACGAGCCAGGGCGACGTCAGCGAGAGCCTCGTCTTCGCCGGCGTCAACAACTCCCCGGTCGTCTTCTTCTGCCAGAACAACCAGTGGGCGATCTCGGAGCCCAACGAGAAGCAGACCCGGGTGCCGCTCTACCAGCGCGCCAGCGGGTTCGGCCTGCCCGGGATCCGCGTCGACGGCAACGACGTCCTTGCCGTGTATGCCGTGACGAGGCGCGCCCTCGACTCCGCCCGGGCAGGGGAGGGCCCCAGCTTCGTCGAGGCCTTCACCTACCGGATGGGTGCGCACACGACGTCGGACGACCCCACCCGTTACCGCGTCTCGGCCGAGGTCGAGGTGTGGAAGCACCGCGACCCGATCGAGCGGCTCAAGGTGTGGCTCATGCACGAGGGCAAGGCGGACCGTGCGTTCCTCGACGCCGTCGCCGCCGAGGCCGACGCGCTCGGTGCCTCGGTGCGCGAGCGGTGCCTCGCGATGCCGGACCCCGACGGGACGGCGATGTTCGACCACGTCTACGCAGAGCCCCACCCGGTCATGGAGCGCGAACGCGCGGAGTTCCTCGCCTACGAGGCCGGCTTCGCGGACGGGGGGAACTGACATGACGCAGACGACGGCGGGCACGACCGCCCCGACGACGACGATGGCCAAGGCGATCACCGCGGGCCTGCGGGCCGCGATGGAGAAGGACCCCAAGGTCGTCCTGATGGGCGAGGACATCGGCCGCCTCGGTGGTGTCTTCCGGGTGACCGACGGCCTCCAGAAGGACTTCGGCGAGGACCGGGTCATCGACACCCCGCTGGCCGAGGCCGGCATACTCGGCACCGCCATCGGCATGGCCCTGCGGGGCTACCGGCCGGTCGTCGAGATCCAGTTCGACGGGTTCGTCTACCCCGCGTTCGACCACATCGTCAGCCAGGTGGCCAAGCTGCACGCCCGCTCGCTCGGGCACGTCATCATGCCGCTCGTCATCCGGATCCCCTTCGGCGGTGGCATCGGCGCGGTCGAGCACCACAGCGAGTCCAACGAGGCCTACTTCGCGCACACGGCCGGGCTGCGGGTCGTGAGCTGCTCGAACCCGCACGACGCCCACTGGATGATCCAGCAGGCGATCGAGACGGACGACCCGGTCGTGTTCTACGAGCCGAAGCGGCGCTACTGGGACAAGGGCGAGGTCGGCACCGAGCCGGCGCTCGGGCTCGGGGACGCGGCGGTCGTCCGCCCCGGCACGGACGTGACCGTCCTCGCCTACGGGCCGATGGTCCGTTCCAGCCTGCAGGCGGCCCAGGCCGCGGAGGAGGAGGGCCGCAGCCTCGAGGTGATCGACCTGCGCTCCCTGTCTCCCCTCGACCTCCCGACGATCGTCGCCTCGGTCCGGAAGACCGGCCGGGTCGTCGTCGTCCACGAGGCCCCGACCTTCCTCGGCCTCGGCGCCGAGCTCGCCGCGCAGATCACCCAGGAGTGCTTCTACTCGCTCCAGGCCCCGGTCCTGCGGGTCGGCGGCTACAACGTGCCCTATCCGCCGAGCCGGCTCGAGGAGGCCTTCCTCCCCGACCTCGACCGCATCCTCGACGGCGTCGACAAGGTGGTGGGGTACTGATGTCCGTGCGCGAGTTCCGGCTCCCCGACCCCGGCGAGGGGCTCACCGAGGCCGAGATCGTCACCTGGCGGGTCGCCGTCGGCGACACCGTGGCCGTCAACGACATCGTCGTCGAGGTCGAGACCGCCAAGTCGCTCGTCGAGCTCCCGACCCCGTATGCCGGGACCGTCGCCGGCCTGCTCGTCGACGAGGGCGCCCTCGTCGAGGTCGGCACCCCGATCATCGCGATCGACACCCCGGCGGCCGACGGCGGGACCGCGCCGGCGACCGACGACGCCCCGCCGACGGGCCGGGAGCACACCGACGCCTCGACCCCGGAACCCGCCTCGGGCGGGACGAGCGACCCGACCCCCGCTGCAGGGAGCGAGCAGACGCCCGCTCCGGCGAACGGCTCCGGGCGCACAGCGGTCCTCGTCGGCTACGGGGTCAAGCAGGGGGAGGCCGCGCGTCGCCCTCGGCGCAAGGACGCCCTGGCCCGCGACGTCGCCGCTCCCCCCGGGCCGCACATCGACCCCGACGTCTCGGCCCGGGTCGGTGGCCTCGTCGCGGCGCATGCCCCCGACGTCCCCCGCGACGTGCGGCCGGTCGCCGAGCTGGCCCGCCCGCACATCTCCGCCCCCGAGCACGCCCCGGCACTGGCCAAGCCGCCCGTCCGCCGGCTCGCGAAGGATCTCGGCGTCGACCTCGGTGCCGTCCCCGCGACCGGCCCCGGTGGGACCGTCACCGAGGCGGATGTCCGGGCCTTCGTGGCGCCGGTGGCGGCTGCCCCGGCGCCGACGCCCGGCGGGAGCGCGCCCACGGCCGCGGCATACCCGAGGACCGGCGAGCGCGAGGAGCGGATCCCGATCAAGGGGGTCCGGCGGCTCACCGCCGCGGCGATGGTCGAGTCGGCCTTCACGGCGCCGCATGTCACCGAGTGGGTCAGCGTCGACGTCACGGCGACCATGGACCTCGTGGCCAGGCTGCGGCGCGACCGCGACTTCGCCGACGTCAAGGTCACCCCGATGCTCGTGCTCGCCAAGGCGATGTGCGTCGCCATCCGGCGCAACCCCGGCATCAACGCCGTGTGGGACGAGTCGGCGCAGGAGATCGTCGTCAAGCACTACGTCAACCTCGGCATCGCCGCCGCGACCCCCCGCGGGCTCATCGTCCCGAACATCAAGGACGCCGACCGGCTCTCGCTGCACGACCTCGGTATCGCCATCGAGACGCTCGTGTCGACGGCGCGCGAAGGTCGGGCCGCCCTGGCCCAGCTGAGCGGAGGGACGATCACCATCACCAACATCGGCGTCTTCGGCATCGACGGCGGCACCCCGATCATCAACCCCGGGGAGTCGGCCATCATGTCGTTCGGGACGATCCGTCGGATGCCGTGGGTCGTCGAGGACGAGGACGGCGTCGAGTCGGTCGTGCCGCGCTGGGTCACCCAGCTGGCACTGTCGTTCGACCACCGGCTCGTCGACGGCGAGCTCGGCAGCCGCTTCCTCGCCGACGTCGCCGCGCTGCTGCACGACCCGGCGCAGGCCCTCGTCTGGGGCTGAGGTGAGCGACGGAGGGCCGAGCGGGGTCGTCTTCCCCGAGGTCGAGGGGCGCCGCAGCACGTCCGCGACCGGCCGGGCGGTCCTCGCCGACGCTCTCGCCGTCGTCGACCCGATCGGGTCCGCCGCGGCGGCCCGCGAGACGAGCTGGCGCTCGGGCTACCTCGCCCACTTCCGCCGGCTCGTCGAGGCGGGGCTCGTCTCCGCCGAGGCGTCCCGGCGCGTCGCCGCCGACGGGCTCGCCTCGGTGCATGCCCGGATGGTCGTCCACGCCGACGGCCTCGAGCGACCGGTGCTCGAGGCGGCCGCCGGCGGGGTCGACGACCCGGCCCGCGGTGCGACGCTCGGGACGGCGCTCGTCGAGGGGACCGGCGAGGCCGAGGGCGAGCTGTCGGTGCCCTACCACGGCGAGCGGCTCACGGGTGACGCCCTGCGCCGCCGCCTCGAGGCCTGGGCGGCCGCCGGGGCCGTCGAGCCCTCGGTGTGCGACGCGGTGGGCGAGGTCGTCGACCACCCGGAGTGGCTGGGCCTGCCCGGCCGGACCGTCGTCGTCCTCGGTGCGACCGCCGAGATGGGACCGCTGCGGTCCCTGCTCCGCTGGGGTGCCGACGTGGCGGCGGTCGACCTGCCCCGGCGCGAGCTGTGGTCGCGGCTGCTCCACGACGTGAGCGGGTATGCCGGGCGGCTGAGGGTGCCGGTCACCGCCGGTGACGCGCCGGTGGCCGACCACGCCGGGCTCGACCTCATCCACGACCTGCCCCGGGCGGCCGCCTGGGTGGCCGGCCTCGACGGCTCGCTCGTCATCGGCAACTACGTCTACGCCGACGGGGCCCTCAACGTCCGCCTCAGCACGGCCGTCGACGCCCTCGGGGAGGTCGTCCGCGCGCGCCGTCCCGACACCGCCCTCGCCATGCTCGCCACCCCGACCGACATCTTCGCGGTGCCCGCTGACGCCGTCGAGGCCTCGGTCGCGGCCTACGCCACGCGCCGGACCAGCCGGCTGCTCCGGGTCCCGCTGCGGACGCTGTCCGGGGGCCGGCTGCTCCGGCGCAACTACCTGCCGGGTGAGGACCCCGGCATCTGCGACGCCGTTGTCCTCCAGCAGGGACCGAACTACCTTCTCGCCAAACGGATCCAGCGTTGGCGGGCCACCGTGGCCCAGGCCGAGGGCGCGACGGTCTCGTTCAAGGTCGCCCCGCCGACCCGCACCCGGTCGGTGCTGAAGAACCGGGCGCTCGCGTCGGCGTACGCGGGCGCGCACCGGTTCGGGATCGAGGTCTTCGAGCCGGGTACCGCGAACACCCTCATGGCGGCCCTGCTCGTCCACGACCTCACCCTCGGCACCCCCCGCCACGAGCACCCCTGGCAGGACGAGGCGTATGCCGCGGCCCACGGTGGGCTGTGGCGCGGGGCGTACGACCCGCGGAGCGCCCTCGGCCTGGCCGCACTCCTCGGCGCGGCGGCGGCACGCTGACCCTGGACCCCCGTCGTCGTGGGCGGCGGGTAGCGGCATGATGCACCCATGAGCGACGCCGCCGAGCGACCCCTGCCCCTCGAGGGGGTCCTCGTCGCGGACTTCTCACGGGTGCTCGCCGGGCCGCTGGCGACGATGACCCTGGCCGACCTGGGCGCCCGGGTCGTCAAGGTCGAGCGCCCCGGTGTGGGCGACGAGACCCGGTCGTGGGGGCCGCCGTTCTCGGCGCGCGCGACGACGTACTTCGAGTCCGTCAACCGCGGCAAGGAGTCGGTCACCCTCGACCTGGCCGACGAGGCCGACCGCCTGCTGGCGCTCGAGCTCGCGACCCGTGCCGACGTCGTGATCGAGAACTTCAAGCCGGGCACGATGGACCGGCTGGGCCTGGGCTACGACGCTGTCGCCCGGCGCAACCCGGGGGTCGTCTACTGCTCGATCTCCGGGTTCGGGAGTGCCGGCGGCCGCGACCTGCTCGGCTACGACTTCGTCGTCCAGGCGGTCGGTGGCCTGATGAGCATCACCGGCACCCCGGAGGAGCCCACCAAGGCGGGCGTCGCCCTCGTCGACGTCCTCACCGGGAAGGACGCCGTGATCGGCATCCTCGCGGCGCTCGCTGCGCGGGCGCGCACCGGGCAGGGCGACCGCCTCGAGGTCTCGCTGCTCACGAGCTCGCTCGGCGCGATGGTCAACCAGGGCCAGGCCGCGCTCGAGACCGGCACCGCGCCGCGGGGCATGGGCAACCGGCATCCCAGCATCGCGCCCTACGAGACGCTGCGCTGTGCGGACGGGGTGCTCGCCGTGGCGTGCGGCAACGACGGCCAGTTCGCCAAGCTCGCGGCGGTCGTCGGGATGCCGTCCCTCGTCGCGGACCCGGAGTTCGCGACGAACACCGCCCGGGTCGGACACCGGGCCGCCCTCGTCGAGGTGCTCGAGTCGGTCCTCGCCGCGGGGACCGCCCAGGACTGGGTCGAGCGGCTCACCGCCGCCGGCGTCCCGGCCGGACGGGTGCAGACGATCCCGGAGGCGGTGGCGCTCGCCGGCTCGCTCGGGCTGGACCCGCTCGTGCGCGTCGGCCCCGGCCACACCGCCCAGGTGCGCCATCCGGTGCGCTGGACGGCATACCGGTGCAGCGAGCCGACGCCCCCACCAGGCCTCGGCGAGCACGACGCCGCCCTCCGCGCCTGGCTGGGTGATCCGCAACCCGGCCCCGTCGACCCCTTCGCCACTTCGTCCACGACCACGACCCCGACCACGACCGACCCGAGGTGACCGTCATGAGTGCCCCCCACCGCGCGAACCCGCTCGACATCATCGACATCGACTCCGCCCTCACCGAGGACGAGAAGGACGTCAGGGCGACGGTCCGCGAGGTCTGCGACCGCCTCGTCGAGCCCCACATCGCCGACTGGTACGAGCGCGGTGAGCTGCCTGCGGCCCGCGATCTCGCCCTGGAGTTCGGCAAGGTCGGTCTCCTCGGGATGCACCTTCAGGGGTACGGGTGTGCCGGGATGTCGGCCGTCGACTACGGCCTGGCCTGCATCGAGCTCGAGGCGTCGGACTCGGGCATCCGCTCGCTCGTCTCGGTCCAGGGCTCGCTGGCGATGTTCGCGATCCACCACTTCGGCAGCGAGGAGCAGAAGCAGGAGTGGCTGCCCCGGATGGCCACGGGCGAGGCGCTCGGCTGCTTCGGCCTCACCGAGCCCGACTTCGGGTCCGACCCGGGCTCGATGCGCACGCGGGCCCGCCGCGACGGCCAGGACTGGGTCCTCGACGGCACGAAGATGTGGATCACCAACGGCTCGATCGCCGACGTCGCCGTCGTCTGGGCGAACGCCGGGGAGGAGAACGGCGGCATCCGCGGCTTCGTCGTGCCGACCTCGACCCCGGGGTTCACGGCCCGGGAGGTCCATCACAAGCTGTCGTTGCGCGCGTCGGTGACCAGCGAGCTCGTCCTCGAGGGCGTCCGCCTCCCGGCGAGCGCCATGCTGCCGGAGGTCCGCGGCCTCAAGGGCCCGCTGGCCTGCCTGTCCGAGGCCCGCTACGGCATCCTCTGGGGGGCGCTCGGCGCGGCTCGGACCTCGCTCGAGGCGGCCCGTCGCTACTCGCTGGAGCGCGAACAGTTCGGCCGGCCGATCGCGGGGTTCCAGCTGACCCAGGCCAAGCTCGCGAACATGTCGACCGAGCTCCAGCTCGGGATGCTGCTCGCCCTGCACCTCGGCCGGCGCAAGGACGCCGTCGGGCTGCGCCCCGAGCAGGTGAGCGTCGGCAAGTACAACAACATCACCAAGGCCATCGAGATCTGCCGCACCGCCCGGACGATCCTCGGCGCCAACGGGATCAGCGGGGAGTACCCGGTGATGCGGCACGCCAACAACCTCGAGTCGGTCCTCACCTACGAGGGCACCGTCGAGATGCACACCCTCGTCATCGGCCAGGCCCTGACCGGGGAGTCGGCCTTCCGCTGAGGTCCGCCGGGAGGGCCCGGGTCGTTGACGAGGCACTGAACATCCGTTTAGTCTGCTGAACATGAGTTCAGTCCCTGGGGACGGCGACCTCACCGCCCGGGCCGCCATCCGCAACGCCGCGCTGCGGCTGTTCGCCGCCCACGGTCACGACGCGGTGACCGTCCGCGAGATCGCCAAGGCCGCGGGGGTCAGCCCGGCGCTCATCGTCCATCACTTCGGCAGCAAGGACGGGCTGCGTGTCGCCGTCGACGAGTACGCCGCGCGCGCGTTCGACGCGGTCTTCGACGGCTTCGAGGGCGAGGACCTGGCCTCCCTGCTGTCCTCCGCCGAGTCCGCCTCGATAGCCGACGCCTTCGCCCGGGGCTTCCCACCGGGCTCGCCGCTGCCGGCATACCTGCGACGGCTGCTGCTCACCGCCGACCCGGCCGGAGCCGCCCTGTTCGGCCGGTGGTATGCCGCGACGCGACGCCTGCTCGACGCGCTCGCGGCGCTCGGCGTCGTCACCCCCAGTGCCGACCCCGATGCCCGGGCCGCCTTCCTGCTCGTCAACGACCTCGCGCTCATCCTGCTGCGCAACCAGATCGCCACGACGCTCGGCGTCGACCCGCTCTCGCCCGACGGCATCGACCGATGGGCCCGCGAGGCGATGGCCGTCTACACCACCGGAGCGTTCGTCGCGCCACCCGTCCCACCGAAGGAGTAGCGACGCCATGACCACCGAAGCACCCGTCATCCGCACCGAGGCCCTGGTCAAGGCGTTCGGCCCGGTCCGCGCCCTCGACGGGCTCGACCTCGACGTCCGCCCCGGCGAGGTGCACGGGTTCCTCGGGCCCAACGGGGCCGGCAAGTCGACGACGATCCGGGTGCTGCTCGGCCTGATGCGTGCCGACGGCGGGTCGGCCGAGGTGTTCGGGCAGGACCCGTGGCGCGATGCGGCCGCCGTGCACGGCCGCCTCGCCTACGTCCCGGGGGACGTCGCCCTGTGGCCCGGGCTGACCGGCGGACAGTGTCTCGACCTCTTCGCCGCGACCCATGGCGGGGTCGACGAGGGGCGCCGTGCCGAGCTCATCGACCGGTTCGACCTGGACCCCACCAAGCGGGCCAGGGACTACTCCAAGGGCAACCGGCAGAAGGTCGCCCTCGTCGCCGCCCTCGCGACCGCGGCCGAGCTCCTCGTCCTCGACGAGCCGACGAGCGGCCTCGACCCCCTCATGGAGCAGGCCTTCCAGGAGGTCGTCCACGAGCGTCGCGGCGAGGGCGTCACCGTGCTGCTGTCCAGCCACATCCTCGGCGAGGTCGAGGCACTGGCCGACCGGGTCAGCATCATCCGCAAGGGGCGACGGGTCCAGACCGGCACCCTCGCCGACCTGCGGCGGCATACGCTGACCTCGGTCCACGTGGTCACCCAGGAGCCCCCCGCGGGCCTTGCCGAGGCCCCGGGTGTCACCGGCTACGTCGCGGAGCAGCTCGACGGTCACGTCGACACACGGTTCACGATCGAGCCGGGCCGCCTCGACGATGCCGTCGGCCGGCTGCACGCGGCCCGGATCCACACCCTCACGGTGCAGCCGCCGAGCCTCGACGCGCTCTTCCTCCGCAGCTACGGCGAGGATGCGGCCGAGCCGGCTGAGAGCGCAGCGGGCGCCGACCCTGCCACGGCCCGGAAGCCCGTCGACGCCCGCAGGTCCGTCCGGTGAGCGCCCTCGGCGGCCTGGGCACGATGACCCGCGTCCAGCTGCGCACCCGATGGAGGGGACTGGTCATCTGGGTCCTGGCCCTCGTCGGGTCGCTCGCCGGCACGGCCGCGGCGGTCGCCTCCCTCTACGACACCCCGGCGAAGATCCGGACGTATGCCGACGCCGTCGCCGGAGGTGCGCTCTATGCCATCAACGGGCGGGTCGAGGGGATCGACAGCCTGGGCGGGATCATCCAGGACGAGTTCGGCTTCATGGCCGCCTTCCTCCTGCCGCTGCTCGGGATCGCCCTCATCGCGGGGTCGACGCGACGAGAGGAGGAGGCCGGTCGTCTCGAGCTGCTGCTCTCCGGCACCCCCGGCCGTCGCTCCCCGGTGACCGCCGCCCTGCTCACGGCCGCGGGCACCATCCTGGTCGTCACCATCGCGTCCACGGCGGTCCTCGTCGCGGTGTCGGTGCCGCTCTCGGCCGCGGTCCTCTACGCCGCGTCCCTGGGCGCGTTGGCCGTCGTCTTCGCCGGGCTGTCGGCCCTCCTCGCCCAGGTCACCCTCCATGCGCGGGGGGTCTACATCGGCGGCTTCGCTGCCGTGCTCGCGGCCTACGTCCTGCGGGGGGCCGGCGACGCGGCCGGTTCCTGGGTCAGCTGGCTCTCACCGTTGGGATGGCAGGAGAAGGTGGCGCCGACCGCCGGTCAGCGGTGGTGGGTGCTGCTCGTCCCGCTCCTCGTCGGCGGCGGTCTCGCGGTCGCGGCCGTCCATCTCGCCGGGCGCCGTGACCTCGGCAGCGCGCTGCTCAGCCCCGGCGCCGGCCCGGACCGGGCGTCGGCGCGGCTGCGCGGGCCGGTCGGGTTCGCCGCCTGGGTGCACCGGCAGAGCCTGCTCGGCTGGCTGGCCGGGAACCTCGTCCTGGCGGTGGTGATGGGCGCCCTGGCCAAGCAGGTGCTCGACGCGATCACCGGGAACCCGGCCATGGCCCAGGCGGTGGGAGCCGGCGGGGCGAACCCGGTCGACGGCTACCTGGCGATGGTGCAGGTCTACATCGCCCTCGTCGCCGTGGGCTACGTCGTGCAGTCGACCGGCATCCTGCGGCGCGAGGAGGCCGAGGGACGGCTCGAAGCGCGGCTCGCCGGGACCCTCTCGCGGAGTCGGTGGCTGTCCGCCCACGTGGCCGTCATCCTCGTCGGCCTCGTCGTCAACGTCGCCGTGACGTCGCTCGCGTTCGGGGTGGCGGCGGCCTCGTCGATGGGCGACTCCGGCCAGCTGGGTCGGCTGGTCGCGGCGGGGCTGGCCTACCTTCCGGCCGAGCTCGTCTTCGCCGGGCTCGGGCTGGCCCTCTTCGCCCTCGTCCCGCGGGCGTTCGGTGCCGCCTGGGCCGGTGTCGCGGCGGTGGCGTTCATCGCCTTCCTCGGCCCCGGCCTCAAGCTCGCCGGGTGGGTTCTCGACCTGGCCCCGACAACCCATGTGGGCAACCCCCCGCTGGGCGCCGTCGAGCCCCGCTCCCTCGTCGTGCTCACCGCGGTCGCGCTGCTGCTCGGTGCGGTAGCGTTCGCGGGCTTCCGTTGCCGCGCGGTGCCCGCGCGCTGACGCAGCTCCCGCGACGAGAACCGTTGACGCCGCCGCGCGCGAGGACCGCCGACATCCCGTAATCCGATATGACGAACCTGCCGAGCCCGGGCGACAATGACGGGGAGCCCGGTGCTGCCCGGGCGACCCGCCGGGTGTGCCGTCACCCCCCAGCCGAAGAGTGAACCCGTGCTGTCCGCCTACCGCCCACTGCTCAGGGTTCCCGGTGCCCGGGCCTTCGTGGGCGGAGCGATCCTCGCCCGGATCGGCGGGGCGATGTTCGGCGTCGCCATCGTCGTGATGATCAGCAGCCGCCGCGGGTCGTTCGGCCTGGCCGGGGCCGTCTCGTCGGTGGGGATCCTCGTCCTCGCGGCGGCCGGACCGTTCATCGGCCGGCTCATCGACAAGTACGGCCAGCGCCGGGTGGCCCTGCCCTTCGTCGTCTTCGCCTTCGTCGCCGGGTTGATGACCGTCGTGGCGTCGCTGTCCGGCTGGCCCGCCTGGACGCTCTTCCTCTTCTACGGCCTGTCGGCGGTCATGCCCGAGCCGAGCCCTCTCACCCGGGCGCGGTGGGCGCACCTGCTCCGGGACGACCCCGACCGCCTCCACTCGGCGATGTCCTTCGAGCAGATCCTCGACGAGGGCTCCTTCGTCCTCGGTCCCGTCCTCGCGATCCTCGCCTCGACGCTCGTCCTGCCCGAGCTCGGCATCATCGTCGCCGAGGTCCTCTTCACCCTGGGCGCCGTCGTCTTCCTCGGCTCGCGCGAGACCGAGCCGCCCGTCGTCCCCCATGAGCACCGCCCCCGCGGCAGCGCCGTCACCCGGCCGGGTGTCCTCGTCGTCGCGACCGCGCTGACGATGACCGGCGTCATCTTCGGCTCCAACGAGGTCATCGCGGTGGCCGTCGCCGACGCTGCGGGCCGTGAGGGCTTCTCGAGCGTCATCCTCGCGCTCTTCGCGTTCGGCTCGATGAGCGCCGGCATCGTCTTCGGGACCATCTCCTTCACGGTGACGCTCACCCGACGGCTGCTCATCGCCGCTGCCGGCATGGTGGTCCTCGAGGCCCCGGCCCTCGTGGTCGGCAACCTGTGGGGGCTGGCGGGGATCATGCTCGTGGCCGGCTCGGCGACCGCACCTCTGCTCATCACGAGCACGACGCTGACCCAGCGCCTCGTGCCCCGGGCCCTGGTCACCGAGGGCATGGCCGTCGTCGTCACCGGCATCCTCATCGGCATCTCGATCGGGGCGGCGGTGGCCGGCTGGGCCATCGAGGGGCTCGGGGCCCAGCGGGCGTATGCCGTGCCGGTCGTCGCCGGCGCGGTCGCGGTGCTCGTCATCGGGGCCCGATACGGCCGGCTCCGACAGGCCGAGCTCGCCGACCCCGAGATCCGCGACGCGCTCGCGGCCTGAGGTCGGGGTCGGGCCCTCGACGCACCGGGGCCTGCCCGCAGACTAGGCCGCCCGGCATACCCGGCAGCCCGGCATACCTGGCCTGCGTCCCCGGCGCACGCACGAGGCGGGGCCGGCCTCCTCCCCCTGCTGGAGGAGGGCCGACCCCGCCCGGGCCTCTGTGGCGTCCGGCGACCGACATCGCCGGACGCGGGTCAGAGCGCTGCGGTCGCTGCCTCGCTGGCCGCCTGGTTGCGCTCGCTGTAGGCCGACCCCTTGCGGAGCTCGACCTGCGGGAGCAGCAGCATGACGAGGAACCCGACGACCATCACTGCGGCTCCGACGAGGAAGACGATGTCCATCGCGTCGGAGAAGCCCACGAGGAAGGGCTTGGCCAGTCGCGGGTCGAGGTGGTTGAGGAACGAGGAGTCCGACAGCACCCCGTTGGACGTCGCCGCCGCGGCCGGGTTCTGGGACGCGGCCTGGATGCCGGCCGCGACGGTGTGGTTGACCGAGCCGGCCGGAGCCTGCAGCCCGGCCGCCATCCCGGTCTGGAAGTCCTTGGTGGGGGCGAGGGCCTGCATCGACGTGGCGATCTTCTCGGGAACCTTCGCGAAGAGGATCGAGAGGAAGACGGCGGTGCCGATCGTGCCGCCCATCTGACGGGTGAAGGTCGCCGTGGACGTGGCCACGCCGATCTGCTGCGGCGCCACCGCGTTCTGCACGGCCAGGGTCAGGGGCTGGAAGTTGAAGCCGAGCCCGAGGCCGAAGAACACCATGACGATCATCGTCTGCCAGAGCGGGGTGTCGTACTTGATGAAGTGGAAGGCGAACAGCCCGAGGGTGAGCAGCGCCGAGCCGACGATCGGGAAGATCCGGTAGCGGCCGGTCCGCGAGATGATCTGGCCCGAGCTGACCGACCCGGCCATGATGCCGGCGACCATCGGGATGACCTCGAGGCCCGCCTCGGTCGGCGACGCGCCCTTGACGATCTGCAGGTAGAGGGGCAGCGAGGCGAGTCCGCCGAACATGGCGACACCGATGATGACGGAGGCCGCCGAGGCGACGCCGACCGTCTTGATGCCGAACATCTTGAGCGGGAAGATCGCCTCCTCCTGCATCCGCCACTCCTGCCAGAGGAAGGCGGCCGCGGCCACGACCGTGATGACGTATGCCGTCCAGGCGCGTCCGGACGTCCAGCCCCACGTCTGGCCCTGCTCCAGGACGATGAGCAGCGGGACGAGGGCGACCGAGAGCAGCGTGGCGCCGGTCCAGTCGATCCGGTGGTCGAGCCGGTGGTGGTGCAGGTGGAGGGTCCGGGACACGACGACGAGGGCGGCCAGGCCGATCGGGACGTTGACGAGGAAGACCCAGCGCCAGCCGGTGACGCCGAGGATCGAGCTCGCGCCGGCGAAGAAGCCACCGATGACCGGGCCGGCCACGCTCGAGGTGCCGAAGACGGCGAGGAAGTAGCCCTGGTACTTCGCCCGCTCACGCGGCGGCACGATGTCGCCGATGATGGCCAGGGCGAGGGACATCAGGCCACCGGCGCCGAGGCCCTGCAGGGCCCGGAAGGCGGCCAGCTCGTACATCGAGGTCGAGAACGAGGACAGCGCCGAGCCGACGATGAAGATCGAGATGGCGGCGATGAAGAACTTCTTGCGGCCGTAGATGTCGGAGAGCTTGCCGTAGAGCGGGGTGACGATCGTCGCCGTGATGAGGTATGCCGTCGTCGCCCAGGCCTGCTTGTCCAGGCCGTGGAGGTCGTCGGCGATCGTCCGGATCGACGTGGCGACAATCGTCTGGTCGAGGGCGGCGAGGAACATGCCCATCATCAGACCGATGAGGATGGTGACGATCTGACGATGCGTCAGACCGCCTTCCTGATCGGCGACGGGAGCGGTGGGGGTTGTCATGACACGTCCTGGCTGGTCGGTGTGGAGGGAGTGAGGGTGGAGGAGGGCGTGCCGTGCTCGTGGAGGAGCTCGGCACGGGAGTGGGCCACCGCGTCGGCGAAGCGCTCGAGATAGCCCGCGAAGGTCCGGATGTCGCTCTCGGACCAGCCCTCGAGGTGCCCGCGGATCCAGGTCTCCCGACTCGCGCGCAGGTCGGCGAGGAGCTGGATGCCCTCGTCGGTGAGCGTGAGCCGGTGGGCCCGGCCGTCCTCGGGGTCGGGCAGCCGATCGACCAGGCCGAGGCCGACGAGGTGGGTGACCTGGCGGCTCATCGTCGAGACGTCGGCATACACCCGCTCGGCGAGGTCGGACAGGCGCAGCGGCTGCACCGAGAGGGTGAACAGCACCGGGTAGGCCATCGGGTCGACGTCGGGGTGGGCCCGCGGGGCGTACTGCTTCATGGCGTGGAGCAGCTTCATGGTGCGGACGAGGGCGTCCCCGAGCAGCATCCCGGCGCCTGGGTCGGGCGGGCTGGTGAGCGCGGGCATGGGCGACCTCGTGGCTGGTAGATGGTTGCTTGCTTCAGGCAACCATAATGGATGATTGCCACAAACAACTAATGCGTGGACGGCCCGAGGTATTCCCCCGGGCCCGAGAGCCCCGGATCAGGGGGTGAGGACGAGGGCGGCCAGCACCCTCGCGGCGACCGCCGGGTCACCCGCGACGGTGACGTGCAGGTCCTCGGGGGAGCGACGTCCCGCCGCCAGCCGGCACGCCGTGTGCGTCGACATCGTCAGGGTCGTCGTGGCCGCGTCGGCGTGGTCCTCCGGCTCGCCGGTGAAGAGCGGGACCCCGAGCGGCCTTCCGTCCCTCTCCTCGACCCGGACCCCGGCCCGCCCGACGACGGGGCCGGTGAGATCGAGGATCACGGCCGTGCCCGGCGGCACGGCCGCCGTACGGGCGACGAGCCGCGGCAGGGCGGAGAAGAGCGAGTCGACGGCGACCGCGGCCCCGACGGTGTCGAGGTCGCCGGGCCGGCCCAGCGCCTCACGGATGTCCTGCTCGTGCGTCCAGATGTCGAAGATGCGCACCCGGAGCAGCTCGATGACCGTGCTGCGGCCGAACGGACCGGCCGCGGGGGTCTGCGCGGTCGTCGACGGGTCGCGGTAGAAGGCCAGGCGCTCGGCCAGCAGGCCGCGCAGCTCGTCGAGGACCTCGGCGATGTGGCGACCCCGCCGCACCTGCACGTAGCGCTCCATGAGGGCACCGAAGTCGTGCCGCACGTGAGCCAGACCCGACACGTCGACGGCGGGCACCTCGGCGCCGGCCACCATCGCCTCGGTGCCGGCGATGTGCGCGATCTGGTCGAAGACCGTCCAGCCGGGACAGTCGGTGGACAGGTCGAGGTCGCCCGGGCGCAGGCTCTGCCCCAGGTCGAGGACGGCCTGCACCGTCTGGGCGTAGCCGTCGGCGAGGCCGAGGAGGTCCTCCGGCGGCGCCGGGTTGAGGGGCATGCGCGTCACAGTACCCACCCGCCGCCCCCGCGACCCGGCCCGGAACCGGCCCCGGGGCGAGCGGGCTGTCCCCCGTCCAGTGCCTGCACCTACCCTGTGGGGCATGTCGAGCGCCCCCCCGGTCCCCGAGCGCGCCCTGCACCGGCCCGCCCTGCTCCGTCCGCTGGCGGTGGCCGTGGCGGTGGGCGTCGTCGCGACCGTCCTCGGGGCGGCATACACCGGTGCCAGCGCACCGCTGGCCATCGGCGACCCCGGCGGTTTCGTCCGGTGGGGTCTCCCGGTCGCCGACATCGTCAGCGAGCTGGCCTCGGTCACGGCCTTCGGGCTGCTGCTCCTGTCGGGGTTCCTCGTCCCCGAACGACGGGACACGACCCGTCGGGCCGATGCGAACCGCCTCGCGGCGGTGGCGGCGGGGGTCTGGGCCGTGGCCGCGGTCCTGCGGATGCTCTTCGACTTCGCCGAGATCGCCGGCATCCCGCTCACGGCACCGGGGTTCACCTCGCAGCTGCTCCGCTTCGTCACCGAGCTCGAGGTGACCCGGCTCGACCTCATCAGCGCGCTCGCGGCAGTCGTCGTGGCGACCGGGGCGGCGCTCGCCACCCGACGGGCGCCGACCGTCTGGCTGGCCACGCTCACCCTCGTCGCGATCGTCATGTTCGCCCTCACCGGACACGTCGGCGGCTCGGCCTCGCACGAGGACGCCGTCAACTCCCTGGGGGTGCACATCCTCGGGGTCGCCGTGTGGGTCGGCGGGCTCGTCGCCCTCGTCGTCCTGCGGCCGCGGCTCGGCCGCGACCTGGGCGTCACCGTGCGCCGCTACTCGGTGCTCGCGGGCTGGGCCTTCGGGTTCGTGCTGCTGAGCGGGCTCCAGCAGGCCTGGATCCGGGTCGGGTCGTTCGGCGCCTTCGGCTCGACGACCTACGGCCGGCTGGTCGTCGTCAAGGCCCTCGCCCTCGTGGCGCTGGGCGTGGCCGGCTACTACCAACGCCGGAACCTCACCGGACGGCTCACCAAGGACCCGTCCGACGGCCGGGCCTTCGCCCGGCTCGCCGGGGCCGAGGTCCTCCTCATGGCGCTCGCCATGGGCCTGGCGGCGGCGCTGTCCCGCAGCGCTCCCCCCGTCCCCGACGCCCTGCCGAACCCGAGCCGGATCCTGGCCCTGACGGGCTTCCCGGACCCCGGGCCGATGGCTTCGGCCGACTGGTTCACGGCGTGGCGGCCGGACTGGCTCCTGCTCGCCGTCGCCGTCCTCGGCGTGGGTCTGTATGCCGCGGGCGTGCTGCGCCTGCACCGCCGGGGCGACCGCTGGCCCTGGGGCCGGACCGCGTCGTGGGTCGCCGGCTGGCTCGTGTGGATCTACGCGACCTGCGGAGCCCCGGACATCTGGGGCCGCGTGCTCTTCTCGGTGCACATGGTCATGCACATGGCCGTCGCGATGCTCGTCCCGGTGCTGCTCGTCCCGGGAGCGCCGGTCACCCTCATCCTTCGGGCCCTGCCGGCCCGCCCGGACCGGACCTGGGGGGTGCGCGAGCTCGTCCTCCAGGTCGTCCACTCCCGGGCGATGCGGGTGATCGCCAACCCGGTCGTCGCGGCGGCGCTGTTCTTCTTCAGCCTCGCGGCCTTCTACTGGACCCCCCTGTTCAACCTCGCCCTGACGACCCACCTCGGCCACCTGCTGATGATGGGCCACTTCCTCGTCACCGGCTATCTCTTCGTGTGGGTCCTCATCGGGATCGACCCCGGGCCGCCGAAGTGGTCCCCGCTCATGCTCCTCGTCATCCTCTTCGCGACCATCTCGTTCCACGCCTTCTTCGGGGTGTCGCTCACGAGCGCGACCTTCCTCCTCGCCGGCGACTTCTTCACGACGATCCACCAGGCCTGGATGCCCACCCCGATGGCCGACCAGGTCACGGCCGGCGAGATCGCCTGGGGCATCGGTGAGGTCCCGACGCTCGCCCTCGCCGTCCTCGTCGCCCGCTCGTGGGTCCGGCGGGACCTCAAGGAGACCAAGCGCATCGACCGCCAGATGGACCGGGACGGCGAGGCCGAGCTCTCGGCCTACAACGACTACCTCGCCAGGGCGCGCGAGGCGCTCAAGGAGACGCGGCCGTGAGGGTCGCCCTCGTCCAGCTCGGCTACGCCGACGGCGAGCCGATGGCCGAGCGGGTCGAGCGGGCGGCCGCCCTGGTGCGCGAGCAGAGCGGCCACGACCTCGTCGTCCTGCCCGAGCTGTGGGGCCCCACCGGGTTCGGCTACTCCGCCTGGGAGTCGCTCGCGGAGCCTCTCGACGGGGGGCTGCCGACGGCGATGGCGGCCGCGGCTCGCGACGCCGGGGTGACCCTGCACGCCGGGTCGTTCGTCGAGCGGCTGGCCGGTCCCGGACCCGACGGCCGCACCCTGGCCAACACCTCCGTCCTGTATGCCGCCGACGGCTCGCTCTCGGCGGTCTACCGCAAGATCCACCGGTTCGGCTTCGGGGCGGGCGAACCGGTGCTCATGGAGGCGGGCACCGAGGTCGTCCTCGCCGACATCCCTTGCGCTGCAGGAGAATCCGCCCGTGCGGGCCTGTCGACGTGCTACGACCTGCGGTTCCCCGAGCTCTACCGCCGTCAGCTCGACGCAGGGGCCGAGCTCTTCGTCATCCCCGCCGCCTGGCCCGCCGCGCGGGTTGCCCACTGGAGCCTGCTGGGCCGTGCCCGCGCCGTCGAGAACCAGTGCGTCGTCCTGCAGTGCAACACCGCCGGGACCCATGCGGGCTACGAGATGGGTGGACGCAGCCAGGTCGTGTCCGCGACCGGTGAGGTGCTGGCGGAGGCCTCGGCCGTCGCGCAGGAGGTCCTCTCGGTCGAGGTCGACCTCGCCGCGACCGCGGCCTACCGCGAGGCCTTCCCCGTCCTGGCGGACCGGCGGCTCTGACGGCGGACCCACGCCACGACGACGCGCACGGCCGGGTCCCGGCGGCCCGGCCCGTGCCCGTCGGCTCAGCCGACGAGCTGGGCCCTGGTGAGGACCGCGCGCAGGTCGGCGGGCAACCCGGCGGTCGTGCCGGCCGTCAGCGGGGCGGTCGTCGAGGCGGTCGGGCTCGGGTCGGGTGCCGGAACCGGGTCGCACCGGACGTCCGACCGGTTGCCCTTCACCCGAGGGTCGAGGGCGCCGGTGAGCAGGTAGGCCGCGATCCGGTCATCGGTGCACGTCACGCCCGAGAGCGAGCCGGCATGCGTGGTCCCGCCGACGCCCTCGATGAGGATCGAGCGGGGGAACAGCCTGCGGACCTCCAGGGCGCCGCTGAAGGGCGTCGCCGCGTCGTGTGTCTCGGCGATGAGCAGGGCCGGCGGCGCGGCCGACCCATTGACGGTGGCCGGGTGCGCGGCGACCTTGCCGGCCCAGGTCAGGCACGGTGCGTTGTACCAGGTGTTGTTCCACGTGAGGAAGGGCGCGCTGGCGTAGGCCGTCCAGCTGTCGGCGCGCCACGTCGAGTAGCGGGCCGGCCACGCGGCGTCGGTGCACTGGACGGCGTTGTAGACGGCATACCCGTTGTCGGAGCCGGGGCCGTAGCCGTTCTCCTCGTCGTAGAGCTTCGTGATCGGCGCGTAGCGCCCGGCGACCGCCGCCTTGAACGCCCGGGCCGTGTCCTCCCACCCGTAGACGTAGTACGCGGCGCCCACGAAGGCGTCGTTCCACTCGTCGGGCCCGATCTTGCCCGCGAACGGTGCCACCCGGGACTTCGCGAGCATCCGCCGGTAGAGGCGGTAGACCTGCGCGCCGGTCGTACCGAGGCCGTAGACGTCGTCGTGCGCGGCGACCCAGTCGAAGAAGATGTGGATGTTGGTCTCGAACGCGTAGTCCTGGCTGAGGTTCGCGTCGTACCAGACGCCCCGCGGGTCGACCACGCCGTCGAGGACCATCCGGCGCACCCGGTCGGGGAACATCGTCGCGTAGACCTGACCGAGGTAGGTGCCGTAGGAGAAGCCGTAGTAGCTGATCTGGGAGGCCCCGAAGGCCTTGCGGATGCTCTCCATGTCGTTGACCGTGTCGACGGTCGTCAGGTGGTCGAGGAGGGCACCTCCGGCCTTGGCGCAGGCGCTGGCGTAGCCCGCGGCCTTGGCCAGCCAGGTGCGTTCGATGGCCCGCGTGAACGGCACGTAGTCAGGTCGGTCGTAGCCGAAGTAGTCGCCGTCGCAGGACAGGCTCGGCTGTGAGGCACCGACGCCGCGGGGGTCGAACCCGATCCAGTCGTAGGGGTCGCCACCGCCGTTGGGCACATAGGAGCCGAGGTCGGCGAGGTCGATCCCCGAGCCGCCCGGGCCGCCGGGGTTGACGAGCATGACGCCCTGCGCGTCGGCGTCGGCCGTCGTGTGCCTGATCTCGGAGACGGCGATCTTGATCGTGGTCCCGTGCGGATGGGCGTAGTCGAGCGGGACGGTCAGCAGACCGCACCGGGCGCCCTCGGCGCGCAGGCCGGCGCTCGCGCAGCGGCCCCACTCGATCGGCGGCGGCCGGTACCCGTCGGCGGTCGCCGACCGGGTCGCACCGGTGGGCGCCGAGCCGAGCGGGCTCGCGGTGGCGGTGGTGCCGCCGACGGCGACCGAGGCCACGAGGCCGAGGACGAGAGCGGTGGCGTTGAGTCTCCTCATGTGGCGGTGTCCCTTCCCACGATCCACGGATCCACAGCCAGCGGAGCACGTGACCCCGCCGATGACCCCGGACCAAGAGTGCTGGAGGCGCGGCAGCGCCGCAAGAGGCGATGATGGGGCCCATGGACACCGCCGCCGCTGTCGCCGCCCTGGTCGGCGCCCTCCCGCCGGGGGTCGTCGTCACCGCGGCCGAGTCGATGGAGAAGTACCGCTTCGACTGGGCGCACGACGAGTCCGCCGGTATGCCGCTCGCCGTCGTCCGGGCCGAGTCGGCCGAGCAGGTCCAGGCCGCCGTCCGATGGGCCGGGGCGCACGGCATACCCATCGTCCCCCGCGGCGCCGGAAGCGGGCTGTCGGGGGGCTCGAACGCCGTCGACGGCGGCATCGTCCTGGCCCTGGAGCGGATGCGCGGCATCGAGATCGACACGGCGAGCCGGGTCGCGGTCGTCGAACCGGGGGCCCTCAACATCGAGGTCAAGCGGGCGGCCGCCGAGCACGGGCTGTGGTACCCGCCGGACCCCTCGTCCTACGAGATCTGCTCGATCGGCGGCAACGTCGCGACGAACGCCGGCGGGCTGTGCTGCGTGAAGTACGGCGTCACGACCGACTACGTCCTCGGCCTCGACGTCGTCCTCGCCGACGGCACCCTGGTCACGCTGGGCGGCAAGCGGGTCAAGGACGTCGCGGGGCTGTCGCTGCTCAAGCTGTTCGTCGGCTCCGAGGGGACCTTGGGCATCGTCACCCGGGCGGTCCTGCGGCTCGTGCCCGCCCAGGAGGCCCGGTCCACCCTCGTCGCCACCTTCCCCACCGTCGAGGCGGCGGCGGCCGCGGTCCTCGCGATGGGCCGACGGCTGCGCCCGTCGATGCTCGAGCTCATGGACCAGGCCTCGGTCAACGCGGTCGAGGACTTCCAGCCGATGGGGCTCGACCGGGACGCCGGCGCGATGCTCGTCGCACAGTCCGACGCACCCGGGTCGGCCCGCGAACCCGAGGTCGCGGCGATGGAGGCGGCCTGTCGGGAGGCCGGAGCCACGGAGCTGTTCGTCACCCACGACCCCGACGAGGGCGAGCAGTTCGTCCAGGCCCGGAGGCTGGCCTTCACGGCGATCGAGGCCCGCGGGTCGCTGCTGCTCGAGGACGTCGGCGCACCCGTCCCGCAGCTGCCCGAGCTGCTCTCCCAGGTCCGGGCCATCGCCGCGCGGCACCGCATCGAGATCCCCGTCGTCGCGCACGCCGGCGACGGCAACACCCACCCGATCATCGTCTTCGACCCCGCCGACCCCGACGCGCGCGACCGGGCCCGGCTCGCCTTCGCCGACATCATGGCGGCCGCCATCGCGCTCGGCGGGACGATCACCGGTGAGCACGGTGTCGGCCGGACCAAGAAGGCCGCTCTGCCCGACCAGCTCGGGCCCGACGTCATGGCGCTGACCCGACGGGTCAAGGACGCGCTCGACCCCGGGGGGATCCTCAACCCGGGCGCCATCCTCTAGGGAGGCAGGCCCACCGCCCGGTGGCGGGCCGGGGGGCCGGCGGCGCGGCATTCGATCGGTTCGGTCCGCCGGGGCCGCCGGCCGGCATCCGGTTGGGTGGGCGGCAGCCGGGGTAGGGGTCCTCCGTCTGTCCCGTGTCCCCAACCCCATGGAGTACCCGCATGTACATCGGACTGGGCATCTTCCTGCTCGTCGTCGGCGCCATCCTCACCTTCGCGGTCAGCGCCAGCGTCAGCGGCATCGACCTCGCGCTCATCGGCTGGATCCTCATGGCGGGCGGGGCGCTCGCGATCATCCTGTCCCTGGCGATGCGCGGTCGCGCCGGCGGTGGCTACCGCTCGCGCCGGGTCAGCTCGACGGACCCCGCCACCGGGTCCCGGGTCGACGAGGTGCGGGTCGACCCGGACGCCTGATCCGGGATCGTACGAGGCCCCCCACGGTATGCCGTGGGGGGCCTCGGGCGTCCGGCGCGCCGGCCTCGCGGGCCGGCGCCGGTCAGAAGGCCGACTCGGGAACGTCCATGAGGTCGTTGTCGCTGGCCTCGGCCATGGCCCGCTCGGCGGCGAGCCGGGGGAGCACCTGCCGGGCGTAGAACTGGGCGGCGGCGACCTTGCCGGTGTAGAAGTCGACATCCTTGGCCGACGCTCCGGCCTCCAGGGCCGTGAGCGCGATGTCGGCCTGGCGCAGCAACAGCCACCCGACGACGAGGTCGCCCGCGGCGAGAAGCAGCCGGGTCGTGTTCTGGCCGACCTTGTAGAGGTTGCCGACGTCGCCACCGGCGCGCGGGTCGGACTTCATCAGCTCGCCGACGAGGTAGCCGACGATGCCCTGGACGTCCTCGACGGCGTGCCCGAGCAGCTCGCGCTCGCGGTCGAGCCGGCCGCCGTGGGCGCCGAGGTCCTTGGCGAACTCCTGCATCTGCATGGCGAGGTGACCGAGCGCCTGGCCCTTGTCGCGGACGATCTTGCGGAAGAAGAAGTCCATGCCCTGGATGGCCGTCGTGCCCTCGTAGAGCGTGTCGATCTTGGCGTCGCGGACGTACTGCTCGATCGGGTAGTCCTGGAGGAAGCCGGAGCCGCCGAGGGTCTGGAGCGACTCGGTGCCGAGGAGCACCCAGGCCCGTTCGGAGCCCAGGCCCTTGACGATCGGGAGGAGCAGGTCGTTGACCCGGTTCGCCACGTCGGCCGGGCTGTCGGTGTCGATCGCCTCCCGGCCGGTGCGCAGGTGCTCGATGTCGACCGTGTCCTGCTGGGTCGCCGTGTAGAGGACGAGCGCGCGCAGGCCCTCGGCATACGCCTTCTGCAGCATGAGCGAACGGCGCACGTCGGGGTGGTGGGTGATCGTCACCCGCGGCGCGGCCTTGTCGGCCATCTGGGTCAGGTCGGCGCCCTGGACGCGCTCCTTGGCGTACTCGAGGGCGTTGAGGTAGCCGCTGGACAGGGTCGCGATGGCCTTGGTGCCCACGAGCATGCGGGCGTGCTCGATGACGCGGAACATCTGGGCGATGCCGTCGTGGATGTCGCCCAGCAGGGTGCCGACGGCCGGCTCGGCGCCGCCGAAGGTCAGCTCGCAGGTCGTCGAGACCTTGAGCCCCATCTTCTTCTCGAGGTTGGTCACATAGACGCCGTTGCGGGGCCCGAGCGCCCCGGTCTCGAGGTCGACGTGGTACTTGGGAACGATGAAGAGCGACAGGCCCTTGGTGCCGGGGCCGGCGCCCTCGGGCCGGGCGAGGACGAAGTGCACGACGTTGTCGGTCATGTCCGACTCGGCGGAGGTGATGAAGCGCTTGACGCCGGTGATCGTCCAGGTGCCGTCGGGGTTCTCGACCGCCTTGGCCCGCCCCGCGCCGACGTCCGAGCCCGCATCGGGCTCGGTCAGCACCATCGTGCAGTGCCAGTTGTGCTCGACGATCCAGCGGGCCAGCTTCTTCTGCTCGTCGTTGCCGAGGAGATAGAGCAGCTTGCCGAAGGAGTAGCTCGCGGCGAACATCGCGATGGCCGGGTTGGCGCCGACGACCATCTCGTTCATCGCCCACTTCAGCGACGGCGGCGCCACGGTCCCGTCGAGCTGTCCGGGCACGTCGAGGTTCCAGAAGCCCGACTCCGTGTACGCCGCGTAGGACGCCTTGAACGACTCGGGCATCCGCACCTCGCCGGTCCGGGGGTCGTAGGCCGGGGGGTTGCGGTCCCCGTCGACGAAGCTCGCGGCGAGCTCGTTCTCGGAGAGGCGGGCCACCTCCTTGAGCATCTCGCGCGCGGTGTCGGCGTCCACCTCCTCGTAGGGCCCGTGGCCGAGGACGTCCTGGCGGCCCAAGACCTCGAACAGGTTGAACTCGATGTCGCGCAGGTTGCTCTTGTAGTGACCCATGACGCCTGTGTCCTTCGGTGTGGTCGAGTGCTGCGGGCCGGTCGACCGGCCTAACGGAAACGAGCCGGCGACCTCGTCCCGGCTCCTACTCCATGGTGCTACTCATCAGTAACAAGTGCAAGCGTAACGCCGGAAGACCGCCGCCCACCTGCGAGAACGCCGGGAGTTCGGGGGCGTATGCCGGCCCGGGCCGGCCCGGTGCCGTCCGTCGGGGCCTCCCCGGTGCCGCCTCCCGACGGCGCGCCCGCCCGGGATGTGGTTCGCTGAGGCATGGCCCCCACGACGACACCGCCGGGGCCGGGCCCGGCATCCGAGGTCGTCCTCCGGGCCCGGGGCCTGATCGAGCGGGGCGAGCGCTGGCGAGCTCGGGACCTGCTCGTCGAGAGCCTTGACCAGGGCGACGCGGCGACCGACGCGCTGGTCCTCCTCGGCGAGGTGCTCTACTCGATGGGCGACCTCCCGGCGGCCGGGGCCGCCTGGTTCGGGGCGAGCGTCAAGGGCCCGGAGGTCGACGTCGCGATGACCGCCTGGCGCGAGCGCTACCACGACGACGTCGTCCGGCTCTGGGAGAGCCTGCCCCGCTCGGTCCGCGCCGAGCCCCGCCCTCCCCGGGTGGAGGCGCTGCGGGCCCGGGCGCTCCAGCTCGCCTCTCCCGACGAGGACGGTGACGAGGGCTCGGGCGGGTTCGATGCCGCGCAGTTCGTGGCCTGGGTGGTGGCGGCGCTGTTCGTCGTCTGCGCCGTCGTCGGCCTCGTCGAGATCCTCCGCTGGATGGTGCCCCAGGTCTGACGAGGACGGCCGTGTGCCCGTGTCAGCGGGTCACGGCATACCCGGTGCACACGGCGCACATATCGCAGGCACAGCCTCCTCGGTTAGGGTTGCCTGCGTTCCCCCAGCTGCCAGGAGTACCGTGCCCACGCCCAGGTCCCTGCTTCGTCGCGCTGCCCTCACCGGGCTACCTCCGCTACGGCGCCTCGTGGCCGAGCGCGACCGCCTCCGCCGGCGGGTCAACTACCTCAACCTGCGCACCCAGTCGCTCAGCCGGGAGAACCTCCGGTATGCCGCCGCCCTCGACGACGGCCTCCGAGCCGTGGGCGGGGCGATCGGTGGGGGTGGGTCGGTGGCCGCGGGCGACGCAGCGGGCGACGGTGTGGCCGGGGACAACGCTGACCTGGGCTTCCTGTTCGTCGTGTCGTACGGCCGCTCCGGCACGACCGTGTTGCAGGGGTTGCTCAACACCATCCCGGGCTACCTCATCCGTGGTGAGAACCGGGCCGCGCTGCACAGCCTCGCCGCCTTCCACCGCGCCCTGGTCACCGAGAAGCACACCCAGATCCAGGTCGCCCAGGAGGGGCGCGGGTTGCCGATCATGCCCGACAGTGCCTGGTACGGGATCGACATGTATGCCGAGGACGTCGCAGTGGACCTGTTGCGGCACACCGTCGTCAGCACCCTGCTCCGCCCGACACCGGACACCCGGGTCGTCGGTTTCAAGGAGATCCGGTGGTGGCAGGACGACTGGGAGGGCTACTGGGACTTCCTCGAGGCGCTCTTCCCGGGGCTGCGGGTCATCATCAACACCCGCAACCGCGACGACGTCGCCAGCAGCAGCTGGTGGACCGAGCACGAGGACCCGCTGGGGATGCTCGCCCGCTATGAGGAGCGGCTGGGGCGGATCGAGGAGCGCCTCGGCGACCGGGCCTATCGGATGCACTACGACGAGTGGGTCGCCGACCCGGAGGTGTTGCGTGGGATGTACGCCTGGCTCGGCGAGGAGTACGACCCCGCCGTCGTCGAGGCCGTCCTGGCGGTCAAGCACTCGCACTGAGCCCTCGTCGTCGGCCGCGTGACGGCCCTGGGTCAGGTCGGTGCCGGCCGAGGGGGGACGGCCCCGTCGGTGCCGCAGGATGGCCCACGCACGAAGCGCGAGGGGCCGAGCCCACGGAGCGCGAGGGGCCGAGCCCACGGAGCGCGAGGGACCGAGCCCACGAAGCGCGCGAGTGCCCATGAGCACGCGAGTCGTCCTCACGACGTGTCGCCGGGCCGGTCTGCGAGCTGGTGCGGGTGGGTACTCGCCGGCGCACGACCGGCGGCAGCTCGGGGTCGGCCCGCGGGACGGGGTTGTTGCAAGTGGACGCGGCAGTTTCCGCGTCCGCACGCACGTTCCGCGTCATCGCCGGGGCGCCTCTTCCACGTCCGCGCGGCGACCACGCGACGGTCGGCGACCGCGACGCTGATGGCCGCGCGCACCCCAGTGGGTAGCCCTCGGCGCACGGGAACGAACCCCTGTCGCTGACCGATCGCACGGCGCGGGCTCAGGCGGTGGGTGACGGATCGGCTCTGGCGGCTGGCAGGTCTGTGACATGCCAGGATGGCGTGGAGCCGGTGACGGGAATCGAACCCGCGTGTCCAGCTTGGGAAGCTGGCGCTCTACCATTGAGCTACACCGGCGCTGCACCGGACCGGCGGCCGAGATCCGCTAGAGCGACGTCGCATCGCGACGGTCCCAGCGGGGTGGTCACCTCCGCCTCCGGCGGCGCGCGAGTGAGTCTAGCCCACCGCCGCCGGTGCCTCCGACCGGCCCGGGCCGGGCGGCATACGACACGGCGGTCGGAGACCGCAGCGCCGCGTCCAGGCGCCGCTTCACCCCGGAAACCGTCGCTTCACCCCGGAAATGTTTCGGGGTGAACTGAGGGTTTCCCCGATCCGGCGGGAAAGTGAGGACGGGTAGCCTGACGCCGTGCTCCTCTCCGACCGCGACATCCGCGCCCAGGTCGACGCCGGCCGGGTCGTCCTCGACCCGTGGGACCCGGCGATGATCCAGCCGAGCAGCATCGACGTCCGGCTGGACAAGTACTTCCGGCTCTTCGACAACCACAAGTACGGCGTCATCGACCCGGCTCTCGACCAGCCCGACCTCACCCACCTCGTCGAGGTCGACCCCGAGTCGGGGTTCGTCCTGCACCCCGGCGAGTTCGTCCTCGGCTCCACGCTCGAGGCCGTCACCCTGCCCGACGACCTGGCCGCCCGGGTCGAGGGCAAGTCCAGCCTCGGCCGCCTCGGCCTGCTCACCCACGCGACCGCCGGGTTCGTCGACCCCGGGTTCTCCGGGCACGTCACCCTCGAGCTGTCCAACGTCGCGACCCTGCCGATCATGCTCTGGCCCGGGATGAAGATCGGCCAGCTCGCCTTCTTCCAGCTCAGCTCGGCCGCCGAGAACCCTTATGGCTCAACGGCATACGGCTCCCACTACCAGGGCCAGCGCGGGCCGACCGCCAGCCGGAGCTTCCAGAACTTCCACCGGGCGGACGTCTAGATGACGGCCGGGGACGCCGACCTCGGCGAGGTCCGGATCACCGTGCCCGACGGGATGTCCGAGATCCTCGCCGTCCCCGTCGTCGCGGTCGATGAGGCGTATGCCGCGCGGGTCCCCGCCGCGGCCGACGGCGCCGCCCGGTGACGGCGGCGCCGGCCCTACGGGGTGCGGTTCCCGCCGGGGCCGAGGCGGTGGTGCTCGTCCTCCACGGCGGTGGTGAGAACGGCTACCGGGAGATGTCGTGGCGGTCCAGCCCGGCCCTGCGGATGGTCCCCTTCGCCCGGGCGATCGAGCGGGCCGGGCGGGGCCGGATCGGCGTGCTGCGGCTCAAGAACGCGGTCTTCGGCTGGAACGACGCCGAGGCCAGCCCCGTGCACGACGCGCGGTGGGCCCTCGACCAGGTCCGCGCGGCGCACCCCGGCCTGCCCATCGCCCTGGTCGGTCACTCGATGGGCGGCCGGGTGGCCCTGCACCTCGCCGGCGACGACGGGGTCACGGCGCTGGTGGGCCTCGCGCCGTGGGTCCACCCGTCCGACGAGCCGCACGGCGGGCCGGGGCTCTCGGCGCTCCTCCTGCACGGCAGCAGGGACCACACGACCGACCCCCGGGCCACCGAGCGGATGGCGGGGCAGCTGCAAGCGCGAGGCGTGGTCGCGACCTACCGGCCGGTCGAGGGGTCCGGGCACGCGATGCTCCTTCGGGCGCCGCTGTGGCACGCGCAGACCGCCGCCTTCGTCAGGGACGCTCTGCTCGGCCCAGCCCGAACCAGCTGACCGTCCCGCCCGCGGCGAGCAGCCCGGCGCAGATGAGCATCGAGGCCCGGTAGCCCGCGGTGAGCACCGTGGGGTTGCGGTAGTCCTCGCCCGAGAGGCCGACGACAGCGGGGAGCGCCGCCACCAGCAGGAGCGAGCCGGCGCGGGCGACGGCGTTGTTGATCCCGCTGGCCACCCCGGCATACCGGTCGGGGGCGGCCGCGAGGACGGTCGACGTGAGCGGCGAGACGAGGAGCGACAGGCCGAGGGCGAAGACCACCATCCCGGGCAGGACGCCCCACCACGTCGTCCCCGGGCCGACACCGACGAGCATCGCGCAGCCCAGCCCGCAGACGAGCGGCCCCACCGTCATGGGGATGCGCGGGCCGATCCGCGCCGAGAGGCGGGCGGCGCGTGAGGAGAGCAGCATCATCGCCACGGTGACGGGCAGGCCGGACACCCCGGCCCGCAGCGCGGACCAGCCCGCCGAGACCTGGAGCTGGAGGACGACGATGAAGAACACCGCACCGAGGGCGCCGTAGACGAGGAAGGTCATCGCGTTGGCCGCCGAGAAGATGCGGGACAGGAAGAGGGACAGCGGCACCAGCGGCGACCCCTGTCGTCGCTCCGCCACGAGGAAGCCCGCGAGCGCCGCGAGGGCGAGCGCGACGAGGCCGGCGACCAGGACGGTCGGTGCGGTCGACACCGCGGTGAGGGCATAGGTGAGGGTGCCGAGCAGGACCACGGTGAGGAGGGCGCCCACGGTGTCGAAGCGGCCGGCGGCCTCGAGGTCGCGGCTGCCCGGGGTCGCCCACATGCACAGCGCGATGACGACGACGCAGAGCGGCACGTTGATGGCGAAGATCCACCGCCAGCCGCCGTGGTCGATGAGGTACCCGCCGATGAACGGGCCGATCGCCGCCGCGATCCCGGACATGCCCGCCCAGGTCCCGATCGCACCCGCCCGGTCCTCGCGGCGGTAGGCGGACTGGATGATCGCCAGCCCTCCGGGGGTCAGGAGCGCGGCCCCCACGCCCTGCAGGACCCGCATCGTGATGAGCTGGGTCGGGCTCTGCGACACCGCACACAGCGCGGACGCGATCATGAACCACGTCATCCCGAGCAGATAGACGCGCCGCCGTCCGAGCCGGTCACCGAGCGAGCCACCGACGAGCACCAGGGACGCGAGAGCCAGCATGTAGCCGTTGAGCACCCACTGCAGCTGCGCGAGCGAGGCATCGAGCTCGACCCCGATGGTCCGCAGGGCGACGTTGACGACGCTCCCGTCGAGGATCGCGATACCCGAGCCGAGGGTGACCGCGACGAGGGTGGCGCGACCGCGGGGGGAGGCGCGGTCGAGGACCGCCGTCGTCACGCCTGGGCCCCGTCGGGCACCAGCCGCATGACGGGGATGTAGCGCGTCGTGCGCTGCCTGTAGGTCCGCAGCTGGGGGATGGCGGTCTCGAGGGCGGGCCAGACACGCTCCTTCTGCTCCGGGGTCAGCTCGGTCCCCGCGACGTCCTCGACGTGCCCCGGCAGCCGGACCGTGCCTCGCCCGGATGCCCGCAGGTTGAGCACCCAGTCGGGGTCGTGGTCCTGGCCCATGGCGCTGCCGACGACGAGGTATGCCGTGCCCTCGTGCTCGGCGCTCCCGCCGCCCCGCTCGAGCAGGTAGGCGAGCTGGACGCTGCGCGGCGCGCCCGTCCGTCGGCCCGGGACCGTGAGGGTGAGCATGGGGAGGGTGGGGACGACGGTGAGGGTCAGGCGCCCGTCGGTGCGGGCGAAGATGACCGGGTCGAGCTTGGCCGCGATGTGCCGGACCACCCAGGTCCCGGCCCGGGTCGCGGAGAACGCGTTGACGGCTCGCGCGTACATCATCGAATGCTAACCCCGTGGGCGCCCGGGCCCTCGACGAGGAACGGCTCCGCGTCGGTGCCTGCGCCCCACCGGAAGAAGGGGTCGGGCTTCCGTTCCGCCGGTGGCCTGACGACACTGAGGGGCGTGACCGACCTCGCCCATGACACCCGCGTGCACGCCTTCGCCGACGACGCCCTGGGGGACGGCGACGCGACCGAGCTGGCCGAGCGGCTGGCGACCGGTGACGTGGCCGTCGTCGAGGTCGTCGAGGCCGCGATCGCGCGGCTCGAGTCGGTCAACCCCCGGCTCAACGCGCTGGCGTTCCCGGACTTCGACCGGGCCCGCTCACGGGCGGCCGCGCTGCACAGGCCCCGGGGCGCGTTCGGGGGCGTGCCGACCCTGACGAAGGACAACATCCACGTCGCCGGGATGCCGATGACGATGGGCTCGCTCGCCCTGCCGCGCGACCCCGTGCCGGTCAGTGGCGGCTTCACGCGGCAGTTCCTCGACACCGGTGTGATCCCGATCGGCTCGACGACGATGCCCGAGTTCGGGTGGACGGCGACGACCGAGCGGGTGGGCGGCGACGTCACGCGGAACCCCTGGCACACCGGCTACTCCGCGGGCGGGTCCTCCGGAGGCTCGGCGGCCTTCGTCGCGGCCGGTGTCGTCCCGATCGCCCACGGCAACGACGGGGGTGGCTCGATCCGGATCCCGGCCGCCGCCTGCGGCCTCGTCGGGCTCAAGGCGAGCCGTGGTCGCCTCCTGCCCGACGAGAGCGAGCGGAGCATGCCCGTCCGGGTCGTCACCGACGGGGTCCTCGCCCGCTCGGTGCGTGACGTCGCCCGGTTCTTCGAGGCGGCCGAGCTCACCTACCGCAACCCGCGCCTGCTGCCGGTCGGCCGGGTCGACGGGCCGCCGGCGCGGCGGCTGCGGATCGGGATGGCCGTCGACTCGCCCGCGGCGCCCCGCTCCGACGCCGAGACCCGGGCGGCCGTCGAGGCGACCGGCGCGCTGCTCGAGAGCCTGGGCCACGAGGTCGTTCCCGACTACCCACCACCCATGCCGCGGGCCTTCAAGGAGGACTTCGAGGACTACTGGGCGATGCTCGCCTTCGGCATCGCCACCCGTGGCAGGCGGCTCTTCGGCGACGGGTTCGACAAGGACGCGCTCGACCCGCTCACCCTGGGCCTGGCCCGACGGTTCCGGCGCCGCGCGGCCCGGGCCCCGCTCGTCATCGCCCGGCTGGCGGCATCGGGTGCGCGGTACGACCGGATGTTCGGCGACGCCGACCTCGTCCTCACCCCCGTGCTGACCCACACCACGCCGCCGATCGGCCACCTGGGCGCCGACCTCACCTTCGACGAGCACTTCGGCCGGCTCGTCGACTACGCCGGGTTCACGCCGCTGCACAACGCCTCCGGCGCCCCCTCGCTGTCGCTGCCCCTCGGCGAGACGTCCTCGGGTATGCCGCTCGGGGTCCTCTTCTCGGCCCGGCTCGGCGGGGAGCGGCGCCTGCTCGAGCTGGCCTTCGAGCTCGAGGCGGCTCATCCGTTCCGCCGGATCCAGGACCGGCCCGTGGGCTGACGAGGCCCCCGATCGGCCCCACCCGGGCTCCACACCGCCTATCGCTGTCGGTGGTGTCGGGTTAGGTTTGACGAACCCGTCAACACGGCAAGAGGACCTCATGATCCGATTCCACGGCGTGACGAAGACGTATGCCGGCGGCACGACGGCCGTCGACGACCTCACCCTCACCGCGCCGACCGGCCAGATCACCGTCCTCGTCGGGCCCTCGGGCTGTGGCAAGACGACCTCGTTGCGGATGGTCAACCGGCTCATCGAGCCGACCTCGGGGACGATCACCCTCGACGACCGCGACACCGCGAGCCTCAAGGCCTCCGAGCTGCGGCGCGGGATGGGCTACGTCATCCAGCACGCCGGGCTGTTCCCGCACCGCACGGTGCTGGACAACATCGGGACGGTGCCCCGGCTGCTCGGCTGGAAGCGGGCGGCCATCCGCGAGCGGGGCATGGAGCTGCTCGAGCTCGTGGGACTCGGCCCCGAGCTCGCGGGCCGCTACCCCGCCCAGCTCTCCGGTGGTCAGCAGCAGCGGGTCGGGGTGGCCAGGGCGCTCGCCGCGGACCCTCCGGTCATGCTCATGGACGAGCCGTTCAGCGCGGTCGACCCGATCGTGCGGGAGCAGCTCCAGGACGAGTTCCTCCGCCTGCAGGGCGAGCTCGGCAAGACGATCCTCTTCGTCACCCACGACATCGACGAGGCGATCAAGCTCGGCGACCAGGTGGCGGTGTTCCGGGTCGGGGGCCGGCTGGCGCAGGTGTCCGACCCGGCCTACCTGCTCGCCCACCCGGCCGACGACTTCGTCGCCGACTTCGTCGGCAAGGACCGTGGCTACCGGTCCCTGCAGTTCCAGGCGGCCCCGCGGCTGACCCTTCACCCCGAGCGGACCGCCCTGCTCGGTGAGCGCCCCGACTCCGGCCGTGACCCGTGGGTCCTCGTCCTCGACGACGCCGACGCCCCGCTCGGCTGGGTGGACACGACGCTCCTCGCCGGACCGATCACCCGGGAGGACCTCCACCGGGGCGGGACCGTGGCGACCGTGTCCGGCTCGCTGCGGGCGGCCCTCGACGCGGCGCTGTCCAGCCCGAGCCGGCGGGGGGTCATCGTCGACGACAGCGGCGCCTTCACCGGGACGGTCCGGGCGCATGAGGTGCTGACCATCATCGAGCACACCGAACGGCCTCCGCTCGAGGAGGAGGCCGTCACATGACCTGGCTGTCGAGCCACTGGTCCGACGTGTTCTCCCTGGCGCGGGACCACGTCTACCTCGCCGGGCTGCCGCTCGTCATCGGCCTCCTCCTCGCGCTGCCGCTGGGCTGGGCCGCGAACCGGTCGCGCACGGCATACCCCGTCATCATCACGACGACGGGGCTGCTCTACACGATCCCGAGCCTGGCGATGTTCGTCCTGCTCCCGGGCATCCTCGGGCTGCAGATCCTCGACCCGCGCAACGTCGTCGTCGCCATGACGATCTACACCGTCGCCCTGCTCGCCCGCACCGTCGCCGACGGGCTGTCCTCGGTGCCGGCCGAGGTGCTCCAGGCAGCCACCGGGATGGGCCTGCGAGGGACGCGGCGGTTCGTCACCGTCGAGCTGCCGCTGGCGGTGCCGGTCATCTCGGCCGGCCTGCGGGTCGCCGCCATGAGCAACGTCAGCATCGTCAGCGTCGCCTCGCTCATCGGGGTCTCCCAGCTCGGCGACCTGCTCACCGACGGGTTCAACCGGGTCATCCAGGGCGAGCTCGTCACGGGCATCGTCGCCTGCATGGTGCTCGCGCTCGTCTTCGACACCGTCATCGTCGTGGGCACCCGGCTGCTCACCCCGTGGCGGAGCACCCAGGTGGCACCGGCATGACCTCCCTCGTCTGGGCCTGGCTCACCCGCGCCGCCAGCTGGCAGGGCGAGGGCGGCATCCCGCACCGGCTGCTCCAGCACGTCGAGTACACCCTCGTCGTCGTCCTCATCGCCGCCCTGCTCGCCATCCCCGTCGGCCTCTTCGTCGGCCACACCGGCCGTGGACGCTGGCTCGTGTCCTCGGCCAACATCGCGCGGGCCGTCCCGACGCTCGGCCTGCTCTTCGCGGTCACCCTGTGGGTCGGGCCGCACATCCGGGGCAACCTCGCGTTCGTCGTGCCGAGCGTCATCGTCCTCGTCCTCCTCGCGATGCCGCCCATCCTCTCGGGCACGTATGCCGGCATCGAGGCGGTCGATCCGGAGGCCCGGGACGCGGCGGCCGGGGTCGGGATGACCGGGGGCGAGGTGCTGCGCCAGGTCGAGATCCCCAACGCCCTGCCGCTCATGCTGTCGGGCCTGCGCTCGGCCGTCCTGCAGGTCCTCGCGACGGCGACGATCTCTGCCTCCGTCGGGATGGGCGGGCTCGGCCGGTTCCTCATCGACGGCCAGCAGCAGGGTGACTACGGGCAGGCCGCCGGCGGGGCGCTGCTCGTCGCCCTTCTCGCGCTCGTCATCGACGCCCTGCTGGCCGGGCTGCAGCGGCTCGTCGTGTCGCCCGGGCTCACCGACCGGGCATCACGGAGGTCTCGGCGGGGTAACGATTCGCCGGCGGGTGGGAAGGTCCACGCCGCCAACCCCGTTGATGCCGCCACCACTGTGTGACCACTGCACCCCACCGAAGGGACAACCCCATGAAGCGCAGGATCACCGCCGTTGCCCTGGCAGCGGTCGCCAGCCTGGCCGTCGCCGCCTGTGGCAGCAGCTCGAACCCGCTGACCTCCGGGTCGTCCGGGTCCTCAGGCTCGTCCGGAGCAGGCACGAGTGTCGTCGTCGGATCGGCGAACTTCTCCGAGTCCGTCCTGCTCGCCGAGATCTATGCCGGCGCGCTGCGGGCCAAGGGCATCAACGCGACGACGAAGGACAACATCGGCGCCCGAGAGATCTACCTCAAGGCGTTGCAGGACAACTCGATCCAGATCGTCCCCGAGTACACCGGGGCCCTGGCGATCTACTACGACAAGACGTTCGACAAGACCGACCCCACCGAGGTCTACACGGCCCTCAAGGGGCTCCTGCCCTCCGGCATGGAGGTGCTCGACAAGTCCGCGGCCGAGGACAAGGACGCCATGGTCGTCACGAAGAACACCGCCGACGGCAAGCACCTGTCGACGATCGACAACCTCAAGGCCGTCGCCGGCTCGATGACGCTCGGCGCGCCGCCGGAGTTCCAGACCCGCCCCCAGGGCATCCCGGGGCTCAAGCGGGTCTACGGGGTGACCTTCAAGAGCTTCCGGCCGCTCACCGGCCAGGCGCTCGTCCAGGCCCTGAAGAACGGCCAGGTCGACGTCGCGAACATCTTCACGACCGACCCCTCCATCCCGGCCAACAACTTCGTCGTCCTCGACGACACCCAGCACCTCTTCGGGTCGCAGAACATCGTCCCGCTCGTGCGCTCCGACGTGGCCGCCGAGGTCGCCCCGGCCCTCAACGCGGTCTCTGCGGCCCTGACGACCGACACGCTGTCGGCGCTGCTCAAGGAGACCGACATCGACAAGAAGGACCCCAAGGCGGTCGCCGAGGAGTTCCTCAAGGCCAACAACCTCGGCTGACGCTCGGACTGCCCGACCGTCGACCCGACGGTGCCGGGGAGATAGAACTGCGAAGCGGCGCGGACGGAAGGCATGCCTTCCGTCCGCGCCGCGCGCGTCTCTGGCCTCAGGTGACCCCTGTCGCCGCACGGTCGAGCGCCTGCAGCAAGCCGGATGTCACCCCTCCGAGACCTCCGACCCCCTGAGTGCAAGCGAGGCCCAGCCGTGTGCGCTCAGCCTGCCCGTGGCACGAGGGGCGGGCATCGGTGATTTCACCGATTTGCCGCTTGCCGCACCGGAGGACACCTCTGCCGACACGAGATCGGCGCCCAGAACCTCCGCCCAGTAGCCTGCAGGGGTGCTGACACCGTGTCTGGGAAGGACGGCCGAGCGCGCTCAGGTCGTCGACCATCTCGGTGCGGCCCACTGCGTGTCCCTCGTCGGACCGCCCGGCTGCGGGAAGACCCTGCTGGCCCGGCACGTGGCCGCGGCATACCCCACGACGGCCTGGCTCGACGCGGGCGGTCTGGCCGACGTCGACGCTGTCCTCGACGCGGCCCTGTCCGCGCTGCGCATCGAGCGCGCACCCGGCGACTCCGCCCTCGCCGCGCTCGGTCGGGCCCTCGACGGAACCGACACCCTGCTCGTCGTCGACGGTCTCGGTGAGGTCGCGGGTCTCGCCGAGCTCCTCTCCGGGGTCATCGACGAGGTCGCCGGCTGGCACTGCCTCGTCACCGCCTACGCGCCCGTCGGGGTCCTCGGCGAACGGGTGGTGCGGCTGCGGCCGCTGCCGCTGCCCGCGCCGGCAGACCCTCTGGAGGGGCCCGCGGTCGACCTCTGTCTCGACAGGATCGCCGCGGCCGGCGGAGCACCGGTCGACCTGACGGCCGAGGACGCCACGCTGCGCAGGCTGCTCCAGGGGACCGGCGGGCTGCCGCTGCTCATCGAGCAGCTCGCCGTGCAGATCGCGGTCGTGGGCATCGCGAATGCCGTCCCCGCGGCCTCTCCCGCCGAGGCGCTGGAGGCGACCTACACCCTCCTCGACGACGACGAGCGGCGGTGCTTCCGCCGGCTCGCGCACCTGTCGTCACCGGTCGGCCTCGACCTCCTCGCCGAGGTCGCCGAGCTCGACCGGGCCCAGGCGGGGGCCGTCGCCGAGGGACTGGTCCGCCGCAGCCTCGTGTCCGTCGGGGCCGACGGACGCTTCGGCATGCTCGCCCCGATCCGGGCCTACGGGCGCGGTCGGGGCGCCCCGGCCGACGACGACGCGCGCTTGGCCACCGCCGCGCTCCTCCGCTGGGCCGAGCGGGTGACCCCGGACGACCCGCTCGTCGGCTCCGCCGACGAGGTGTGGCTCACGGACCTCACCCTCATGCGGACGGCCATCGCCGCGGCCTGCGCGGACCCCTCGACCCGGCACCAGGGGTACTCGCTCGCCAACCGGGTCTTCCCGGCGCTGTATGCGGCCATGCGCTACCGGGAGGCGAGCGCCCTGCTCGAGGCCGTCATCACCAGTGGCGACGGGCCATCCGACATCGGCGCCCAGGTGGCGCGACGGGCCGGGATCGCGGCCTCGGAGGCCAAGGGCACCTATGAGGGGCTGTGGCTGCTCGACCGCGCCGACGAACAGGCGGCCTTCGCGCCGAACCCGTCGCTCGAGTCGGCGCGCAACCTGTCGATCCGGGCCGAGATGCATCTCGACGCGGGAAACCTCGACCGCGCCGAGGTCGACGCCCGTCGCGCGATCGAGCTGGGGGCCGAGGACAGCTATGTGGTCCGGCAGGCCCGCCGCACCCTTGTCGACGCCTTCGTCTCCCGGGGCCGGTTCCGCGCCGCGCAGGAGATGGCCGACCTCGTCATGACCGGAGCGGTTCCCGAGGAGCGGTGGCTGGCCCTGTCGGCCATGGTCCTGCTCGGCCGCATCGCGCTCGAGCAGGGCCGGCTGCGCGAGGCCGGAGCTGCCGCTCGGGCGGCATACACCCAGGCCCAGGCCACCGGCGAGGCCCGCATCGCCCTGCTCGCCGAGATCCTGGCGCGTCAGGTCGACCCGCGCACCGAGCCCGACCCGGTGGATCGTGAGTCGCTGCCCTGGGCCGTGCGGCTCGGGGTGCTCACCGAGGACGCGCGGGCGCTGCTCCTGGCCGACGAGGCGGAGCGGGCCGCGGGGTTGGCCGCCGACGTCGTCGTCCTCGCCGACAGCTGCCGGCTCGGTCGTGACGGAGTGGAGGCGCGCCTGCTCCTCGGCCATGCGCTCGTCGCCGAGGGTGAGGACGACCAGGCCGTCGTCACCTTCCTCGCCGCGCTCGACCGCGCGGTCCGCATCGATCTGCCGCTGCGGGCCGCCGACGCGCTCGACGCCCTGGCCGACGCCGCGCAGCGTCGTGGGGTGGCCTGGCTGCCCTGGGCCCGCGGGTGCGCAGCGGCCGCCCGAGCCGTCCGCGCCGAGCGGTATGCCGCCCCCTGGGGCCTGGCGGCCTCGGCGCTCGTCGACGCGTCGGGGCAGCCGGTACCCGAGGGCTGGGTCGAGGACGGGATGGTCACGGCTCGCGCGGTCGAGGAGGCGGCCGCGGTCTGGGCCGCCGGCGAGGAACGGAGCGGGTCGGCGCTGGCGGTGCTGACCAAGGCCGAGCTCGAGGTGGCGCGCCACGTCGCCTCGGGTCTGCGCAGCCGCGAGATCGCCCGGGCGCTGTTCATCTCGCCGCGCACCGTCGACGCCCACCTGTCGCACATCTACCGCAAGCTCGGCATCACGAGCCGGGCCCGCCTGGCCGCGATGATGGCCGAGATCGGACCCGGTCAGGGCTGACCCGACCCCGTCCCGAGGACAGGGCCGGACGAGGTGGTCGCGGCTCAGGTCGAGCCGGGCACCCGGTCGGTGATGCAGTAGCGGCGCCCGGCGGGGTCGGTGAGCACCGTCCACTGCGCTCGGGTGTCGACCACCGTCGCGCCGAGCCGCTCGTGCCGGATCGTCTCGGCGGTGCGGTTGTCGCAGGCGAGGTCGAGATGCGCGCCGACCATCGGCTGCTCGTCGTCGAGGCGCTGGATGAGAAGGGCCAGTGGGATGCCGTCGGGCCGCACCAGCCGCGAGAACTCGTCGGTGGGATCGGTGTCGAGGTGCTCCCACTCGGTCAGGCCGCTCCAGAAGGCGGTCTCGGTGCCGAGCGCGCTGGGCGGCACGTCGAGGCTGACCTGGTCGACGGCCGTCCGTCCGGCGGGCTGACGGGACGGCTTCGGTCGTCGACCGGCCGACCCGGCGACGAGAACGGCACCGAGTCCTCCGGGGGACACCAGCTGCGCCAGGGTGTCACTCTCGCGGTGCACCTGCCCGCCGAGCGACTCCGCCCGGGCGATGGCCTTGGCCACGCTCTTGACCGTGAGCTCGAGATGGAGGGTGCGTCCCGAATGCCGGCCGAGCCGGACCAGCCGCAGGTAGGGGTCGCCGGTTCCCGGGGCGAGCTGGGTGACGACCGGGTCCTCGGGGTCGCGACGCAGGCCGAACCCGGTGACCCCCGCCCAGAAGGCCTCGGTCAGCTCGGCATCCGCGCCCGGGGTGCCGAGAACGGCGCGGACCCACCGGATGGCTGAGGACATGGGCGAAGCCTAGGCCCGGGTGGGGCGGACCGCTCGGATTCGCGTTCGGCTCGCGGTGGCGGCTCAGAGGTCCCAGGGGTCGGGTTCGTCGTCCTCGGCGGGCGCGGGCGAAGGGGCGGTGGGTGCCGGGGCGGCGGGAGCGGCTGGTGTGCTGGCGGTGGGGGTGTCCCAGGGGTCTGCGTCGTCGTCCTCGGCGGGTGCGGGCGCGGGGGCGGCGGCGGGTGCCGGGGCGGCGGGAGCGGCTGGTGTGCTGGCGGTGGGGGTGTCCCAGGGGTCTGCGTCGTCGTCCTCGGCGGGCGCGGGGGCGGCAGCGGGTGCCGGGGCGGCGGGAGCGGCTGGTGTGCTGGCGGTGGGGGTGTCCCAGGGGTCTGCGTCGTCGTCCTCGGCGGGAGTGGGTATGGCCGCGGGGGCCGGAGCAGCAGAGGAGGCCGGGGCCGCGGGCGCCGCTGCCATTGGGCTGGCGGGCGGGACGGCATCCGATCCCGGCGGTGCCACCACGGGCGCGGGCGGGGCCGTTGTCGAGTCCTCGACCGGGGCGACCACGGCGGGCGTCTCCCGGCGAACGGCGGCCAGGAGCATCTGGGCGATGTCGACGACCTCGACGTCGGCGGCCGCGCCCTGGGCCTGCTTCTCGGTCAGCCCGTCCGAGAGCATGACCCGACAGAAGGGGCAGCCGATCGCGATGCGGTCGGCCCCGGTGGCGACGGCCTCGTCGGTGCGGTTGAGGTTGACCCGGGTGCCGAGGTTCTCCTCCATCCACATCCGGGCGCCGCCCGCCCCGCAGCAGAAGGACCGCTCGGCGGTGCGCTCCATCTCGATGAGCTCGACGCCGGGCAGGGCACCGATCAGCTCGCGGGGCGGCGCGTAGATGCGGTTGTGCCGCCCGAGGTAGCACGGGTCGTGGTAGGTGACGGTCGACGCGGTGGACGCGGCGTCCTTGGAGGTCGAGGACAGCGGGGTGCTCGACGGTCGCGCGACGGGCACGAGCCGGCCGTCGCGGACGAGGTGGTTGAGCAGCTGGGTGTGGTGCACCACCTCGTAGCTCGCTCCGAGCTGGGCGTACTCGTTCTTGATCGTGTTGAAGCAGTGGGCGCACGTGACGACGACCTTCGTCACGCCGAACCCGCTCATCGTCTCGATGTTCTGGGCCGCCAGCGTCTGGTAGAGCAGCTCGTTCCCGGCGCGGCGGGCCGAGTCGCCGGTGCAGGTCTCGCCGTCGCCGAGGACGGCGAAGGACACCCCGGCCAGGTCGAGGAGCTCGGCCACGGCCTGCGTCGTCTTCTTCGCCCGGTCCTCGTACGCTCCGGCGCAGCCCACGAAGAAGAGGTAGTCCACCTCGGCGGCCGACTCGACGTCACGGCCGAGGACCTTGACCTCGAAGGGCAGGTCCTTGGCCCAGTCCATCCGCATCTTCGCCCCGAGACCCCAGGGGTTGCCCTTGTTCTCGAGGTTGCGGAACAGGCCGCCCAGCTCGCTGGGGAACGCCGACTCGATGAGGGTCTGGTAGCGGCGCAGGTCGACGATGTGGTCGACGTGCTCGATGTCGACGGGGCACTGCTCGACGCAGGCGCCGCAGGTCGTGCACGACCAGAGCACGTCGGTGTCGATGACGGCCGGACCGTTCGAGGTGTATGCCGTGACGGGGTTCGCCGGGTCGTAGCCGGTGTCGCCCACGAGCGGGATATCGGCCCATGTCGCGGCCTCGGGCGCCGGGTGCCCGTGGTCGGCCGGCACGGTGGCGAGCGCCGCTGGAACCTTCTCGGCGTCGCCGCCGGCCCGCTGGAGGGCCTGGACGTAGGGGGCCTTGGCGCTGGCGTGGCCACGCAGACCCATGATGAGCAGCTTCGGCGACAGCGGCTTCTCGGTGTTCCACGCCGGGCACTGGCTCTGGCAGCGGCCGCACTCGGTGCAGGTCGAGAAGTCGAGCAGGCCCTTCCAGGTGAAGTCCTCGATGACTCCCACGCCGAGCGAGGTGCCCTCGTCGAGCTCCTCGACCATGTCGACCGAGAAGGGCGCCCCGTCGACGATGAGCTCCTTCGCTGCGCCGAGGGCCACCGGCCGGCGGCCGAAGAGGACGTTGAAGGGGGCGGTGAAGATGTGCAGGTGCTTGGAGTGCAGCACGAGGATGAGGAAGACGAGCATGACGCCGATGTGGATGAGCAGGCCGACGTGCTCGAGGGTCTCGTTCGTGCTCGTCCCCAGAGGGGACAGGAGCCGTCCGACGGCGTGCGACATGAAGGCGGCGTTGCCGTAGGGGAAGTGGCCGGCATTCACCGCGGAGCCGCGGAACAGGAACATCGACCAGATCACGCTGAAGATGAGGAAGAGCGTCAGCCAGGCCCCCCCGAGGTGGGACCCCTCGAAGCGCGAGCGCCGGCCGAGCGACCTGGGCGAGTTCCGCCACCGGATGACCGCGAAGACGACGAGGGCGAAGAACGCCATGACCGCGACGAAGTCCTGCAGGAAGCCGAGCACGGCCCAGTGCCCGATGACGGGGATGGCGAAGCTCGTCGAGAAGAGCGCCCCGTAGGCCTCGACGTAGACGGAGGCCAGGACGAGGAAGGCCCAGAAGACGAAGAAGTGAGCGGTGCCCGGCACCGTCCACTTCAGCAGCTTGCGCTGGCCGAGTACCTCGACGAGCTCGGTCTTGACCGCGGTCCCGACCCGGCCCCGCACGCCCTCGATCCGGTCGGGGGCGGGCTTGCCGCTGCGGATGAGCCGGAGGATCCACAGGACCCGTCGCCCGGCGATCGGCAGGGCGATCGCGTTCATCAGCAGACCGATCACCAGCACGTACGTCATCGCTCACTCCCGTTGCCCGGCGGGCCCGCCGGATCGCTGATCGTGTCTTCGCCCGAGACTACGGGGCGGCCGCCGAGGAGGCAGCCGGCGCCCGCTGTGACGGGAATCCTACTCACCGGTCACTTATCGGCTCCGGTCCTGGTGAGGGTCCTGGCGGGTATGCCGCCGGAGCCGCCGATCCGCGTGGTCCGGCCCGGTCCACCGGCGGGGTGGGGGAGTTTGCCACGTGGATAACGGTCTGTTGGAATAGGCATAACGGATCCCGTGGAATAGGTCGCGCGGACCCGGGGTTCACCCGAAGCATCCCCTGCCCGCTCGCCCCGGCTCGTCCGGAGCCTCGGGCGTCCACGATCACCGACCAGGAGCGCTCGCATGCCGATCCTCACCGATGTCACCGAGGCCGTCGGGAACACCCCGCTCGTCCGGATCAACCGGATCATCGACACGTCCGCCTCGGGGGCGACGGTCGCGGCGAAGCTCGAGTTCTCCAACCCGGCCAGCTCCGTCAAGGACCGCATCGGCGTGGCCATCGTCGACGCCGCGGAACGCTCCGGTGAGCTCACCCCCGGCGGCACGATCGTCGAGGCCACCTCCGGCAACACCGGCATCGCGCTGGCCATGGTCGGGGCCGCGAGGGGCTACCACGTCGTCCTCGCCATGCCGGAGTCGATGAGCAGGGAGCGACGGGCGCTGCTGAAGGCCTACGGCGCCGAGCTCGTCCTCACCCCGGCCTCGGGTGGCATGCAGGGGGCGGTCGACGAGGCCGAGCGCATCGTGGCCGAGCGGCAGGGCGCCATCCTGGCCCGGCAGTTCGCCAACGAGGCCAACCCCGAGATCCACCGCCGCACGACCGCCGAGGAGATCTGGAAGGACACCGACGGCGAGGTCGACATCCTCGTCGCGGGCATCGGCACCGGCGGCACGATCACCGGGGTCGGTCAGGTGCTCAAGGAGCGCAAGCCGAGCGTCCGGGTGGTCGCCGTCGAGCCGGCCGAGTCGCCCATCCTCAACGGGGGCCAGCCGGGGCCGCACAAGATCCAGGGGATCGGGGCCAACTTCGTCCCCGAGATCCTCGACACGAGCGTCTACGACGAGGTCGTCGACATCGACGCCGAGACCGCCGTCGAGTGGGCGCGCCGGGCGGCCAAGGAGGAGGGGCTGCTCGTGGGGCTGTCCTCGGGTGCGGCGCTCGCCGCCGCGGCCCAGGTGGCCGCGCGGCCGGAGAGCGCCGGCAAGACGATCGTCGTCATCATCCCGAGCTTCGGCGAGCGCTACCTGTCCACCATCCTCTTCGAGGGGATCGCGGAGTAGTCCGATGGCCCACCTCAGCACCCTCACCTCGCCGCCCACCCACGGGTCCGGCATCCTGCGCGGCATCCGGTCGATGCGGCGGTCGGTCCGCGAGGACATCGACGCCGCCATCGCCCGCGACCCCGCCGCCAACAACCGCGCCGACGTGGTCCTCAACTCCCCGGGCCTGCACGCCATCTGGTCCTACCGGGTGGCCCACGCGATGTGGCAGCGGGACGGGCTCAAGCCGGCGGCCCGCCTCCTGTCGACCGTGACCCGGGCGGTCACCGGGGTGGAGATCCACCCGGGGGCGACCATCGGTCGGCGCTTCTTCATCGACCACGGCATGGGGGTCGTCATCGGCGAGACCGCCGAGGTCGGCGACGACGTCATGCTCTATCACGGGGTCACCCTCGGCGGTCGCTCGCTGGCCAAGGTCAAGCGGCATCCCACGGTCGGTGACCGGGTGACCATCGGCACCGGTGCCCGGATCCTCGGCCCGATCGTCCTCGGCGACGACGTGCAGGTCGGCGCGAACTCCGTGGTCGTCAAGGACGTGCCCGCGGGCGCCGTCGCGACCGGCATACCGGCCCGCGTCCGCTTCCCGCAGGCGGGCGAGGACCCCTACGAGGCGCTCTTCCGCGAGCCGGCGCTCTTCATCTGAGCGACGGCGCCGTGGCCCAGTCGGCGCCGTAGGAGCAGAAGAGGCGCCCGTCGGGGATGCCGGCCGCCGCCCGCTCGAGGGCGAGGGCCACGTCGGTGCCGCGGGTGAGCTCGCGGTGGTATGCCCTCATGACCGCCTCGGCCTCCTCGTCGCGCACCGGCGCCGCGGAGGCCAGCACGTTGTGGACCCCGCCGGCCAGCAGGCTCGAGGTGAGCCCCAGCGCCTCCTCCCCGTGACGGACGTGGGCCCGGCCGACGTCGCAGGCGGAGAGGACGACGTGCTCGGCGCCCACCCCCACCCGTTGGAACTCGTGGGCGAAGACGGGACCGTCGGCGAGCAGGACGTGGGAGAAGAGCGGGCTCTGGTCGTGATGGGTGCCATGGGCGGCCACGTGGACGATCCGGGCGTCCCGCAGGGCCGTCGTCAGGTCGCTGCCGGTCGCGGCGACGAGGGCGCTCGCGGGCGGTCCCCAGGCGGCGGCGACGGCTGACACCTCGGCGCCGGCCCGGGCGAGCTCGGGACCGGCGAGGGCGACGACGGCCGCAGGACCGCCGGTCGAGGAGCCGGCCCGGTCGGTGGCCCAGAAGGTCGCCGACGGCGTCACGACCAGGGGCCGCCCGGCGAGCCGGGGCAGCAGCCGCCAGGGCAGGGAGGCGAGCAGCCGCGAGGGCAGGACGACGACCCGCTCGGCGGACCGGGGATAGGCCGGCGCCAGGAGGCCGTCGAGCCGCGCCATGGCGCTGGTCAGGGACCGGTCGACAGCGTCCCGCAGCGCCGGCACCGTGACCCGGCCCATCGTCGTGAGGTCGGCGGTGGCGCGCCGGACCAGCTCGACGACCTCGTCCTCGTCGGCGAGGTCGACGACGCTCGAGCGGTCGGCCTCGATCGTGACGGCACGGAAGCGCCCGTCGTGGACGAACAGTCCGACGAGCCCGGTGCCCGAGGCCGTGAGGCGGGCCCGCAGGTCGGGGTAGGGGACCGGGCGCCGGGCCGTATGCCGCGTGCTCGCCGGCCCCGGCCCGCGCTCCGCCGAGGCGGTCTCCCAGTCGCGGTGGGCCGCCGCTCGCTCGAGCCGGGCGATGTCGGCGACGAGGGCGTCACGTCCCTCGCCCTCGGCGGTGCGCAGCTCGAGGCGCGCCTGGCGCAACTCGGCGAGCAGGCCGTCGAGCACGGTGTCGCCGCTGGGGCTCACCGGGTCGAGCCGGTTCGAGATCCCGCGCCAGCGCTCGGTCGCCGTGTAGACCGCCCGCGGCGACCCGGACTGCAGGGCGAGATCGAGGTCGATCGCGGCGAGTCGTCGGCCGTGGAGGGCCAGTGCCGTCCGGTTGTCCAGACCGGCGTAGCGGGCCTGCTCGTCGGCCAGGCACGCCGCCGCACCGCTCAGTGACCTCCGGGCGGAGCGCAGGTCCCCGGCGGCACGGGCGACGCTGGCGCGGGTCAGGGCCAGGTGCAGCCGGTTCGTGAACGACAGCCCCCGGCTCGTGCCGACGCCGGCGAGCCGAGCCCGGGCGGCGGCGACCTGGCCGGAGCGCGCCTCGGCCTCGGCCGCGAGCAGGCTCGCCTCGAGGCCGACCTGGGCCCGGGCGGCCCGGCCCTCCGCGAGGGCGGCGGCGTCCCGGGCGGCGGCCCGCAGCCGGTGGCCCGCGGCGAGGTCGGCCTCGATCCGCAGGACCTGCGAGCGGGTCTGCCAGGCCACGGCACGCTGGCTGGCGAAGAGCCGCGCGGAGCCGATCGCCGCGGCACGGGCCTGTGGGTACTGCCCCACGAGCAGCAGCATCCGGGCCCGCTCGAGAGTGATCTCGGCGATGTCGCGGACCAGCCGGTTGGCCCGTGCCTCCTCCTCGGCCCGGGCCAGCATCACCCCGGCCTCGTCGAGGAGCCCCGCCTCCAGCAGCACCCTGCTCCGGTCGTAGCGCGAGGTCACCCGCTCCACCTCGGCGGGCAGCGCGTCGGCCTCGGCCATGAGGGCGAGGGACTGCGGGATGCGGCCCTCGACGAACGCCAGCCGGCCGAGGTTGTGCATGGCCATGAACTCGAGGTCCGGGTGGCCGTCGGCCGCCGACCCGGCTCGCGCCGCGGTGAGGTGCTGCTGACTCTCGGCCGGGTGCCCCAGGTACTGGTGGGCCATCCCGAGGTTGAGCCGGATCACGTTCGCCGCGCGGGAGGTGACGCCCGGACCGTCCAGGTCGATCGCACCGAGGATCCGGGTCGCCTCCACCCAGCGGCCGGAGCGACCGAGCAGCCCGGCCATCTGGACGGCGCTGAGGACCCGGATCTCGTCGGCGTGCGCGCCACGCGCGGACTCCCGCGCGTCACGGAGGAGGGCCAGGGCCTCCTTCTCCCGGCCGCGGTCGGCGACCGAGCGGGCGAGCGTGATCGTGGCGCGGCCGCTGAGGAAGTGCAGCTCGTCGTCGTCGGGTGCGGCCCGGACGCCCCGGATCACCCGGGTGAGCAGCTGCTC